>ERZ827498.738-NODE-738-length-40778-cov-11.122805_pt1 | contig 40778 bp, 30 predicted proteins | sample MGYA00519865_ERZ827498 | MGnify/ENA primary metagenome ERZ827498 (study PRJEB31778, sample SAMEA3449328) | human gut metagenome | biome: human gut; feature: human-associated habitat; material: faeces | place: United Kingdom | collected 2010/2012 ...
CGCGGTAGTTCATCATCTCGTCGCGGATCTCCTCCAGCACGGGCTCCGGCATCATAGCAGGACCGGCGGAGAAGTTGAAAGTACGACCGTATTTCATGTTGCTTTTCCTCCTGATTGTTGTGATAGGGTGTTTTGCGGTTTGTTCCTTTTGCTTCTATCTCATAGTATACGGCAAATGTTCCCCAGAATCAACAGGGAAAATCTCAAAAAATCAGCCTGCCTGAAAAATTTTCAGGCAGGCCTAAGTTTTTTGGCGGGAGATTGACAGATGCCCGGGAACATGTTACCATCAAGCAGGTGTTCAGAAAAGAGAGAAAGGTCGTGTCACAGGTGCGGCGATTGCGGGATGAGTTTGCCCATATGGGGCTTTATGTGAAAACACTGTTCAAATGGGTGCTGCTGGGCGGCGTTATCGGCGTGGCCGGGGGCGCAGTGGGCTCGCTGTTCCACATCGGCGTCAACTATGCCACCGCCGTGCGCCTGGCCCACCCCTGGATCCTATACCTGATGCCGGTGGGGGGCCTTGCCATCGTGGGGCTTTACAAGCTCTGCCATCTGGAGGGCAAGGGCACCAACGCTATCATCGAGTCCGTTCACTTCGGCGAAAGCGTCCCCATTCTGCTGGTGCCGGTGATCTTCGTGTCCACCGTCATTACCCACCTGTGCGGCGGCAGCGCCGGCCGGGAGGGTGCGGCCCTTCAGATCGGCGGCGGCCTGGGCTTCCAGGCGGGCAAGCTCCTGCGCCTGGGGGAAAAGGACCTGCCCCTTGCCACCCTGTGCGGCATGAGCGGCGTGTTCGCCGCCCTGTTCGGCACGCCCCTCACCGCCACGGTGTTCGCCCTGGAGGTCATCAGCGTGGGCGTGCTGTATTACGCGGGCCTGGTGCCCTGCATCACCGCCGCCATGGCGGCCTTCGGTGTATCCGCCCTCATGGGGGTGGAGCCCACTCGCTTCACGGTGTCCATGCCCCGGGTGACTCTGGAGCTGATGCTGCCGGTGGTGGTCCTGTCCATTCTGTGCGCCCTGGTCAGCATCCTGTTCTGCAAGGGGCTGCACTGGACGGAGCACCTGCTGACCCGCAGCTTCCGGAATCCCTGGCTGCGGGTGCTGGCCGGCGCGGCCATCCTCATCGTCCTGAGCCTGCTTACCAACGGCGACTACAACGGCGCGGGCATGGACGTCATCGCCCGGGCCCTGCGGGGGGACGTCAGCGGCTGGGCGTGGCTGTGGAAGCTCCTGTTCACCGCCGTCACCATCGGCTGCGGCTTCAAGGGCGGCGAGGTGGTGCCGTCGTTCTTCGTGGGCGCTGCCTTCGGCTGCTTCATGGGGGGGCTCCTGGGCCTGCCTGCGGGCTTTGCCGCGGCCATCGGCCTGGTGGCGGTGTTCTGCGGGGCGGTGAACTGCCCCGTGGCGTCGGTGCTGCTCAGCGTGGAGCTGTTCGGCTCCGCCGGTGCGCCGTATTTTGCCGTGGCCTGCGCCCTGAGCTATCTCCTCTCCGGCTACTGCGGCCTGTACAGCAGCCAGACCATCCTCTATTCCAAGCTCCGTGCGGAGTTCATCAACGTCCGCACCCACGAGTGACAAAAATGTAAGCTCAGACCGGGGAAATGTAAGCCCATTCGATGGCCGCGCATTTCCCCGGTCTGCTATAATAGGCCCCGTAAAGGAGGCATGGATATGCAAATTCTCAATGTAACGGGCCTGAAAAAGGTCTATACCACCCGTTTCGGCGGCAGCCAGGTCATGGCGCTGCGCCAGGTGGACTTCTCCGTGGAGGAGGGGGAATATGTGGCCATTATGGGCGAGTCCGGATCCGGCAAGACCACCCTGCTGAATATTCTGGCGGCGCTGGATAAGCCCACCGCCGGCCGGGTGGAGCTGGACGGGCGGGACATGTCCGCCGTCCGGGAGTCCGACGCTGCGGCCTTCCGCCGGGACAACCTGGGCTTCGTGTTCCAGGAGTTCAACCTGCTGGACACCTTCACCCTGCGGGACAACATCTATCTGCCCCTGGTGCTGGCGGGGCGGCCCTACCGGGAGCTGAAGGCCCGCCTGGATCCCATCGCCCGCCAGCTGGGCATCCTGGAGCTGCTGGACAAGTATCCCTACGAGGTGTCCGGCGGCCAGAAGCAGCGGGCCGCCGTGGCCCGGGCGCTGATCACCCATCCCCGGCTGATCCTGGCTGATGAGCCCACCGGGGCCCTGGACAGCCGCTCCACCGATGAGCTGCTGGACCTGTTCGGCCAGATCAACCGCCAGGGTCAGACCATCCTCATGGTCACCCACTCCGTCAAGGCCGCCAGCCACGCCGGACGGGTGCTGTTCATCAAGGACGGCCAGGTGTTCCACCAGCTGTACCGCGGCCAGTGTACCGACGAGCAGCTGTACCAGAAGATCGCGGACACCCTGACCATGCTTCAGGCAGGCGGTGACCGGGCATGAAGCTGTACCGTCATCTGGCCTGGGACGGCATCCGGAAAAACAGCCGCCTCTACGTACCGTACCTGCTGACCGGCGTAGGCGCCGTGTCGTTTTTCTACATTCTTGTGGCCCTGGCCCGGCTGCCGGAGGGAACCCTGCCCGGCAGCGGCTCCGTGCAGGTGATCCTGAATCTGGGCAGCTTTGTGCTGTGGGTGTTTTCTCTGCTGCTGCTGTTTTACACCCATTCCTTTCTGATCCGCCGCCGGAACCGGGAGTTTGCTCTGTACAACGTCCTGGGCATGGGCAAGGGGGACATTTCCCGCATTCTCTGCTGGGAGTCTCTGCTGTCCGGCGGCCTGTCCCTGCTGGGGGGCCTGACCCTGGGCGTGGTGCTGAGCAAGCTGGCGGAGCTGGGCCTTATGCGGGTCATGGGCCTGGAGGCGGACATGACCTATCGGGTGTCCGCAGGGGGCCTGCTGATGGCCCTGGGCCTGTACGGGGCCATTTACCTGCTGATCCTGCTGTCCGCTCTGTTGCGGGTCCGCCGCTCCACCGCCATCCAGCTCATGCGCAGCGAGGCGGTGGGGGAGAAGCCGCCCCGGGCCAATTGGGCCCTGGCGCTGCTGGGCGTTCTGCTGCTGGGGGCGGCCTACTACCTGGCTGTGTCCATCCGGGAGCCTCTGACGGCCCTGACCTGGTTCTTCGCCGCCGTGCTGATGGTCATCGCCGCCACCTATCTGCTGTTTATCTCCGGCTCCGTGACCCTGTGCCGCCTGCTGCAAAGGAATCCCCGGTTCTATTACCGGAAGCGGCATTTCGTGTCCGTTTCCTCCCTGGTCTACCGCATGAAGCGCAACGGCGCAGGCCTTGCCTCCATCTGCATCCTGGGCACTATGGTGCTGGTGATGCTCTCCTCCACCACCTGCCTGTATTTCGGGGCGGAGGATTCCCTCCGTACCCGCTATCCCCGGGCGGAGAACGTTACCGTCTGGTACACGGACCGGGAGGACCTGTACCGGGACCACTCCGACCTGCACGCCGCCGTCGTCACTGCCGCCCGCAGCCGTGGCGCGCAGATGCAGGACCTGCGGGAGTACCGTTCCTCCTCCTCGGCGCTGACTGTTCGCAACGGCGTCCTGCAGGGCGCAGGCGGCAGCATCAGCGATGCCGTTCAGTTCACCGCCATCCCCCTGTCGGACTACAACGCCGCCATGGGCACCCGTCTGACCCTGTCCCCGGGCCAGGTGTATATCTGCCATGGCCGGTCCGACTACCGGGAGAGCACCCTGTCCTTCCCCGGCGGCGCTGTCTGGCAGGTGAAGGGCCTGGTGGACAACCTGGCCTCCGGCGGTGACTCCGCCAGCGTGGTCACCCAGCTGACGGCCATCGTCCCCAACGAGGAAATAGCGGACATGGATCGCCTGATGGAGGGCATGAACACCGGCGTGTCCCGCAGCTGGAGCTGCGGCTTCGACCTGGGCCAGGAGCCTGCCCGGGACGAGGGCGACCCTGTGGCCGCCGCCATCCGGGAGGCGCTGGTGTCCCGGCAGGACGATATCCGCTTCAACGTGGAGTCCCTGTCGGAGAATCGCGACGATTTCTACGGGTCCTACGGAAGCCTCTTCTTCCTGGGCATCCTGCTGAGCGTGGGCTTCTCTCTGGCTGCTGTGCTCATCATCTATTACAAGCAGATCTCCGAGGGCTACGAGGACCAGGCCCGCTTTGACATCATGCAGAAGGTGGGCATGACCCGCCGGGACATCCGTTCCAGCATCAACAGTCAGCTGCTGCTGGTATTCTTCCTGCCGCTGCTGCTGGCGGGGCTGCATCTGGTCTTCGCCTTCCCCTTTGTCCATAAGCTGCTGCTTCTGTTCAACCTCTGGAACACCCGCCTGCTGGTGGGCACCACTGCCGCCAGCTTCCTGGCCTTTGCGGTGCTGTACACCCTGGTGTACCGCGCCACCTCCACCGCCTATTACCACATCGTCAGCGACGGAGGGGACCGCTGATGCGCCGGGCCGCGTATCAGGCGGTGTTGTGGTGCGGCGGCGCGGTAACGGTGCTGCTGGCGGCAGCCGCCGCCATGACCGTGTCCCTCACCGACCGCCTCCTGCACACGCTGGAGCCATAAAGCACAAAAAGAGACCGTATTCGGAAGAATACGGTCTCTTTTGAGCCTGTTGTAAAAGCCTCGCAGAGCTTGCCGCCCGCAGGCGGCAAAGCAAGTATAATCCGTTTTTTGCGGCGGCGTGTACGCCGCAAAAAACACTTCTCAGTCTGCAAGTGTGGAATTTGTTCGCCTATGGCGAAGAAATTATGCGCGCGGCAGACTGCAATTTTTATCAAAAAAAGCAGGGCTTTTTTTGATATTTACATCCACATGGCAAAGGGCCGCAGCAGGCCGCCCAGCACTCTGTGCAGCAGGGGCCGGTGCTCCCAGTCCGCCCGGGTCACCTGCCGGGACTTTTCCATAATGCCGTCCATGTCCTCCAGCAGCGTCTCCATGGCCGGCGCGCCGTACAGCAGGGTGCCGCACTCGAAGTGCAGCTGGAAGCTGCGGTAGTCCATGTTCACGGACCCCACGAACGCTGCCTCCCGGTCTGCCAGAACGGTTTTCCCGTGCAGCAGCCCCGGCGTGAACCGATAGATCTTCACCCCGTGGTCCAGCAGCTCCCCGAAATAGCTCTCCGCCACCATGAAGGCGAATTTGTGGTCCGGGATGCCGGGCATCATCAGCCGCACGTCCACCCCGCTGCCGGCGGCCATGCACAGGGCCTTCTCCATGGACTCGTCAATGGCCAGATAGGGGGAGGTGATATACACCATGTGCTTGGCCCCGCCGATCAGCTGCAAAAACGCGTCCTCGGCGGAGGACACCGGGTTGCTGTCCGGCCCGTCCACAAAGGGCTGCACAAAGCCCTGGCCCGGGGCGTCGCCATGGGGCCGGTAATAGTCGTACTCCTGGTGCATGGCGCCGCCCATGCGCTCCCACATATAGATGAACTCCCGGGTCAGGGTCCAGGCCCCCTGGCCCTCCAGCCGGATGCCGTCGTCCTTCCAATAGCCGAACCGCTCCATCAGGTTGGCGTATTCGTCGGCGATATTGGCCCCGCCGGTATAGGCGGTGTCCCCGTCGATGCAGGCGATCTTCCGGTGGTCCCGATAGTTGAAGTACAGCCGGTTCACATAGTGGTGCACCGGGTTGAAGATCAGCACCTCCGCCCCTATGCGCCGCAGCTCCTCCACGGCCTCCTCGGGCATGCGCATCATGCTGCCGAAGTCGTCGAACAGCACCTTGATCTCCACGCCCTGTCCGGCCTTCCGCCGGAAAATATCCATCAGCCGGTCCCACAGCTGCCCCTCGGCCATGATGTAAAACTCCATGAAAATGAAGTGCTCCGCCTGCTCCATGCGCTCCAGCAGGTCCTCCAGATACGCCTCGCCGGTGGGCAGATACACGGCCCCGGTGCCGGTGTACAGGGGGAAGCCCTGCCGGTCCAGATACGCCGCCAGGCGGCCCCATTCCGGGTGCTCCCGCCGCAGGTGCTCCACCTGCAGGCGGCTGTGCTCCTGCCGGGCGTCGGACTCCCGGGGCCGGGGCAGTTTTTTCAGGTCCAGCCGCTTCTGGGGGTGATCTCCGTTCCACAGCCAGTACAGGATCAGGCCCACCACCGGCACCGTCAGGATCAGCAGGGTCCAGCCCAGCTTGTACGAGCCGCCGCCGGGGCGGCTGTTGATGCGAAAGACGTAGGCCAGGGCCACCAGCTCCAGCAGGGTATAGGCGATGGCCATTCTCTGCCGCAGCAGGTCATTGAGCACCAGCACCAGCGCGATCTGGGCCAGCAGCAGCACCGCCACCAGTCCCAGCCGCAGCGCCGCGGATATGCGCCGCTCTGTCTTTTGCTGCACATGTGGTTTCTTCACCGGAAATCCTTCCTCCTTTCCCGCTGTCCCCGCCGTCCATCGGCGGTGTATGGGTATCTAAGGGTGTCTGTTTTGCGGCCCGCTGAGGGCAGCGAGCTCTACAGCCTTGGCTCTCCCTCTGGGAGAGCTGTCGGCGCAGCCGACTGAGAGGGCCTGTAGGGGACGGACAACCCCGTTCGCCCGCAGGTCACTGCTGAGAGGACCGCAGCAGCTGCTGCTGAATGTCCCACAGCTTCTGGGACAGGTCCACCACATACTTGTGGGGATAATCGAACCGCTTCACCTCGTCCCACAGGGTGTCCACCTGCTGGCGGCAATAGGCCTGGATCTCCTGCAGGGAGGGGGAGTCATACACCCGCCTGCCGTTGAGGAAAATAGGCACCAGCAGCTCCCGGGCGGTAAAATTGTACACGGTTTTCTTCTTCCAGGTGGCCATGGGGTCGAAGATCTCCAGGTCCTGGGTGTCGTCCACCTGCTCGTCGTGGAGGGTGATCAGGTCGGCAATGGCCTTGCCGGTATCCCGGCCATAGAAGCGGTAGACCTTCTTGAAGTGGGGGATGGTGATCTTCTCCACGTTTTCGCTGACCTTGATCTTGGGGATGATGTTTCCCTCATCGTCCTCCACCGCCGCCAGCTTGTATACGCCGCCGAACACCGGCTCGGACCGGGCGGTGATCATCCGCTCACCCACGCCGAACATATCGATCTGGGCGCCCTGCAAAAACAGATCCTGGATCAGATACTCGTCCAGGGAGTTGGACACGGTGATTTTGCATTCGGTCCACCCGGCGTCGTCCAGCATCTTCCGGGCCTTCCGGGTCAGATACGCCATGTCGCCGGAGTCCAGCCGGATGCCGCACTTGGTGATGCCCATGGGCTTGAGCACCTCATTGAAGGCCCGGATGGCGTTGGGCACACCGGATTTCAGGGTGTTGTAGGTATCCACCAGCAGCGTGGCGTTGGTGGGGTAAATTTCGCAGTACGTCTTGAAAGCATCATACTCCGTGTCGAACATCTGCACCCAGGCGTGAGCCATGGTGCCCCCGGCGGGCACGCCGTACAGCTGGTCGGAGATGGTGCAGGCGGTGCCGCCGCAGCCGCCGATATACGCGGCCCGTGCGCCGATGATGGCGGCGTCGGCGCCCTGGGCCCGGCGGGAGCCGAACTCCAGCACCGTGCGGCCCCGTGCAGCCCGGACGATGCGGTTGGCCTTGGTGGCAATGAGGCTCTGGTGGTTGATGGTCAGCAGGGTAAAGGTCTCGATAAGCTGTGCTTCAATGGCCGGAGCCCGCACCACCACCAGGGGCTCCTTGGGGAACACCGGGGTTCCCTCCGGCACGGCATAAATGTCGCCGGTAAACCGGAAATTGGCCAGATATTCCAGAAATTCCTCGCAGAACAGGTTCCGCCCCCGAAGATACGCAATGTCCTCCTGGGTGAAGTGCAGGTTCTCGATGTAGTCGATCAGCTGCTCCAGGCCCGCGGCGATGGCAAAGCCGCCCTGGTCCGGCACCCGGCGGAAGAACACGTCAAAATACGTGATCTTATCCTTGAAGCCGTTCTCGAAATACCCGTTGCCCATGGTCAGCTCATAAAAGTCGCAGAGCATGGTCATGTTCAGCTTTTCCTCAATGTTCATCCTTCAATACCTCAGTTTTTCGTTATACTTGCAGGGGTGCCCGCCTATGATAGCCGGTTTCCGCCCCCAATGCAATCGTTTGCTTTACGCATCCCTGCGGAAATAGTGCTTGGCGCAGAATTCCCGCCGCACCTCAATGCGGCCCTCGTCTGCCAGCCAGTCCACAAAGTTGGCAAAATTCCGCTCCACCACGCTGAACTTGAACTCATTGTGGGTCCGGACGTTTTCTTTTTTGCAGAAGGTATAGATCCACTGGTCAAAGGACATGCCGTCCTCCAGGCAGTCCAGCACCTCCTGTCCCTTGTCCAGGATAAACGCAAGGTTCCGGTCGATTAGCGGCCCGATATCCGTCAGCACCTGCTTGTGGGCGATGATGTATGCCGGGCACCGCAGCGCCCGCAGGCTCTCCTTGCTTTCCAGGTCCCGGGCGATGAACATGCTGGTGGGCAGCTTGGCCCCCTCGATCTGCCCCTCGTCAATGAGGCAGTCTCCCACATAGGCCACGTTGTCCGGGGTCACAATGCCGATGTGTCCGGCGGAGTGTCCCGGCAGCTGCAATATGCCGAACCGCGCCCCGCAGAAGTCCACATGGTCTGCGTCGGCGGGGATGATCACGTCCGCCAGAAAGCACTCCTCCAGGAAGTATTCGTGGCTCTTGCCATAGGTCAGGGCCACATAGTTGGCCCGGTACGCATCGGGATTCACGGAGATGCCCGCCTCGATGATCTGGGCCGCCGCCTGGCAGCCGTACCGCTGCTGCAAGTAGCGGACGTTGCCTGTGTGGTCAAAGTGGGCGTGGGAGCACAGAATCCCCCGCAGCCGGAACCCGTTGTCCTCAATAAGATTCGTCAGGGCGCTGCGGTCCAGCTTGGCGTATCCCGTGTCCATCAGCACAATGTCCGTGTCCGTCAGCTTATATACCGGCATCAGCGCCGTGGCCCCCACGGCGGCATAGGTTCTTCCGTATACGTGCCGCAGCTCCATATTTCGTCCCCCTCCATGGTGCAATATTACATATTATATACCCTTCGACGGGAAAAAACAACCTCGGAAAAATTTCCGTTTACCCCCTATGCAAAACCAGAAAAATAAGGTAAAATACACCTAAGTATAGATAGGGAGGATTCTGTCAATGGACGAACCGAAGTATAAGCGGGTGCTGCTGAAGATCAGCGGCGAGGCCCTGGCCGGCGACAAGCACTTCGGCCTGGACTTCCAGGTCATGGGCCGGGTGGCCGACGTCATCAAGGAGTGCGTGGCCATGGGCGTCCAGGTGGGCGTGGTCATCGGCGGCGGCAACTTCTGGCGCGGCGTCAAAAACGGCGAGGGCCACATCGAGCGCACCCGCGCCGACCATATGGGCATGCTGGCCACCGCCATGAACTGCATGGCCATGGCCGACGTGCTGGAGCAGAAGGGCGTGGACGTCCGGGTCCAGACGGCGCTGGAGATCAAGGAGGTGGCGGAGCCTTACATCCGGGCCCGTGCCGTGCGCCATCTGGAAAAGGGCCGCGTGGTGATCTTCGGCTGCGGCGTGGGCTGCCCCTTCTTCTCCACGGATACCGCCGCCGTGCTTCGCGCCGCCGAGATCGGCGCCGATGTGATCCTGTTGGCCAAGAACATCGACGGCGTGTACGACTGCGACCCCGCCAAGAACGCCAACGCCGTGAAGTTCGACGCCATCACCTACGACGAGGTGCTCAAGCGCCGCCTGGCCGTCATGGATTCCACTGCCACCAGCCTGTCCATGGACAACCACATTCCCGTGCTGGTGTTCGCGCTGAAGGACCCCTACAACATCGTCCGTGCCCTGCGCGGCGAAAAAATCGGAACAATTGTGAAGGAGGCATAACCCCATGCTGAAAGACGAGTACAAGATTTACGAGGAAAAAATGAAGAAGAGCATCGAATCCGTTGCCAACGACTTTGCCGCCGTCCGCGCAGGCCGTGCCAACGCCTCCGTGCTCAACCGCATCCATGTGGACTACTACGGCACCCCTACCCCCATCCAGCAGATCGCGTCCGTGGCCTCTCCCGATCCCCGCAGCCTGGTCATCACCCCCTGGGACGCCTCTGCCCTCAAGGGCATTGAAAAGGCCATCCAGGAGTCCGACCTGGGCATCAACCCCCAGAACGACGGCAAGTCCATCCGCCTGAGCTTCCCCCAGCTGACGGAGGAGCGCCGCAAGGACCTGGTCAAGCAGATCCGCAAGTATACCGAGGGCGGCAAGGTGGCCGTGCGCAACATCCGCCGCGACGCCATGGAGAATTTCAAGAAGCAGCAGAAGGCCTCCGAGATCACCGAGGACGAGCTGAAGATGGCGGAAAAGGACCTGCAGAAGCTGACCGACGACAGCTGCAAGGAGCTGGATAAGCTCCTGGAAAACAAGGAAAAGGAGCTCCTGTCTGTCTGATGGGCCTGTTTTCCAAAAAGATCCATCATCACGGGGCGGGGCAGGTGGACATGAGCCGCCTGCCCCGCCACATCGCTATTATTATGGACGGCAACGGTCGTTGGGCGAAGCAGCGCGGCCTGCCTCGCACTGCCGGACATAAAGTAGGGGCCGAGACCTTCCGCAAGATCGCCACCTATTGCAAGGATCTGGGCGTGGAATACCTGACGGTGTACGCCTTCTCTACGGAGAACTGGAAGCGTCCCGCCGACGAGGTGGGGGTCATTATGGGCCTTCTGAAGCAATATATGCTGGAGGCCATCGACTCTATGGAGCGCGATCAGATCCGCCTGCGCTTTCTGGGGGACCTGTCCGCCATCTCACCGGAGCTTCAGGCCCTGGTGGACCGCACCAATGAAATTTCCAGCCATATCCACGGCTTTCAGGCCAACGTCTGCCTGAACTACGGCGGCCGGGACGAGATCCTCCACGCCGCCCGCCGCTTCGCGCAGGACTGCACCCGGGGCGAGGCCGTCCCGGAGGACCTTACCGAGGCGGGCTTCTCCGACTATCTCTACTCCGCCGGGATTCCGGACCCGGAGCTCATCATCCGCACCAGCGGCGAGGAGCGCCTGTCCGGCTTTCTGCTGTGGCAGTGCGCCTATTCGGAGTTTTACTTCTGCGATACCCTGTGGCCGGACTTCGACAGCCGGGCCCTGGACCAAGCCATCATCGCCTACCAGAGCCGCGACCGGCGGTTCGGCGGCGTGAAATAGAGAGGATACAACTATGAAACAGAGGATATTGGTGGCTGTGGTGGGCATTCCCGCCCTGCTGGCGGTGCTGTGCATTGCCCCGGCCTGGGCCACGGCTTTGCTGCTGGCGGCCCTGACCGTCATCGCCGCCCACGAGCTGCTGACGGCGGTGTCCGGCCCGGACAAGGCCCGGCGCTGGACGGTGCTGCCCGCCCTGTGCGCCGTGCTGCTGCTGGGGCGGCAGGTATTTTCCTGGCCGGGCCTGGAGTGGCTGCTGCTGGCGGCGGCTTTGACCCTGCCCCTTTCCGGGGTCCTGACCTACGGGAAGCCTCAGGCCCTGACGTTTACCGACGTGTGCGCCATGGCCGCGGCGGGCTTTGCCATTCCCTGGGCCTTCTCCGGGCTGTATGGCCTGCGCACCCTGGATAACGGCTATCTCCTGGTGCTGACGCCCCTGGTGGCGGCCTTCTGCAGCGACTCCCTGGCCCTGTTCACCGGCATGGCCTGCGGAAAGCACAAGCTGGCCCCCCTGGTCAGCCCCCACAAAACCGTGGAGGGTGCCCTGGGCGGTCTGGCAGGCGGCATGGCCGGCATGGCCGTTTTCTGCGCGGTGTTCCGGGCCATGACCCACACGGCCCTGAGCTATTCCCTGTGCATTGCCCTGGGCCTGCTGGGCGCGGTGCTGGGGGAGCTGGGGGACCTGAGCTTCTCCGCCGTCAAGCGCCAGTACGGCATCAAGGATTACGGACGCCTGCTGCCGGGCCACGGCGGCGTGCTGGACCGGTTCGACAGCGTGCTGTTTGCCGCCCCGGTGCTGTGCGCCCTGCTGCGGGCCCTGGCGGCGTAAGGGGAGGGCGTCCATGACAAAAACCATCTCCCTGCTGGGATCCACCGGCTCCATCGGCCGCCAGACCCTCCAGGTGGCCCGTGAGCTGGGCCTTACCGTGGCGGCCCTTACCGCCAACCGCCAGGTGGACCTGCTGGAGCGGCAGGCCCGGGAGTTTCACCCCCAGCTGGCGGTGCTGTATGACCGGGACGCCGCCCGTCAGCTGCGCCTGCGGCTGTCGGATACGGACATCCGGGTGGCGGAGGGGCCGGAGGGCCTGCTGCTGGCGGCTCAGCTGCCCCAGGCCGACACCGTGGTCACCGCCGTTATGGGCAGCGTGGGCCTGGAGCCCACCCTGGCCGCCATCCGGCAAAAAAAACGCATCGCCCTGGCCAATAAGGAGACCCTGGTCTGCGCCGGGGAGCTGGTCATGGCCCAGGCGGAGCGCTGCGGCGCGGACATCGTCCCCGTGGACTCCGAGCACAGCGCCATTTTCCAGAGTCTCCAGGGCTGCCGGGACCGCAATGAAGTCCGGCGGCTGCTGCTGACCTGCTCCGGCGGCCCCTTCTTTGGCCGCAGCTTCCGGGACCTGGAGGGGGTCACTCCCGCCGATGCCCTGAAGCATCCCAACTGGTCCATGGGTGCAAAAATCACCATCGACTCTGCTACCCTGATGAACAAGGGGCTGGAGGTCATCGAGGCCATGCGGCTGTACCGTCTGCCGGTGGAGCAGGTGGACGTGGTGATCCACCGCCAGAGCATTGTTCATTCCCTGGTGGAGTACCGGGACGGCGCCATGATCGCCCAGCTGGGCACCCCGGTTATGAAGCTGCCCATCCGCTATGCCTTCACCTGGCCTCACCGGGCCCCCAGCCCGGATATGCCCCTGGACTTGCTGACTTGCGGGGACCTGACGTTCCGGGCTCCGGACCTGGACGCCTTCCCCTGCCTGCGCATTGCCCGCCAGTGCGCCAAAGCCGGCGGCACCGCCTGCGCCATTATGAACGGTGCCAATGAGGCGGCGGTGGCCCTGTTTCTGCAGGAGCGTGTGGGCTTCAACGACATTCCCCGCCTGGTGGAGTCCGCCCTTTCCCGGGTGGAGGTGAAATATGCCCCGGACCTTCCGGATATACTGGAAGCAGACAGACAGGCGCGAGCCGCTGTACTGCAAACGGTAGGAGACATGGTATGATCTATATTTTAGCTGCGATCCTGATATTCGGCGTGCTCATCGCCGTCCACGAGCTGGGCCACTTTCTGGCGGCCAAGGCCTGCGGCGTGCGGGTCAACGAGTTCGCCATCGGCATGGGCCCCGCCCTGCTGAAAAAAACCAAGGGCGACACCCAGTATTCCCTGCGCCTGCTGCCCATCGGCGGCTTCTGCGCCATGGAGGGGGAGGAGGAGGACTCCGACGACCCCGCTGCCCTGAATAACCAGGGCTTCTGGCGCAAGCTCCTGATTTTTGCCGCCGGCGCCCTGATGAACTTCCTCACGGGCCTTGTCATCATTCTGGTGCTTTACGCCGGGGTCAAGGCCGTCAACGTCCCGGTGATCCGGGGCTTTGCCGAGGGCTGCCCCCTGGAATCCGCCGCCGGCCTCCAGGAGGGGGACCGCATCCTGTCCATCGACGGGGAGCGCATCTACACCTTCAGCGACGTGTCCCTGCTGCTGGGCCGCAACAAAACCGGCGATTTTGACCTGGTCCTCCGCCGGGACGGCCAGAAGCTCCGGCTGGAGAACTTCCACATGGAGCGTGGCGAGTATCTGGACCAGTCCGGCGAAAAGTTCACCGGCTTCGGCCTGTATTTCGGGGCGGAGGAGCTGACCTTCGGCGGCCGCTTGCAATACTGCTGGAACCAGGCGGTGGACTTTGTCCGCCTGGTGCGCCTGAGCCTCCAGATGCTCATCACCGGCGAGGCGGGCTTTTCCGATATGAGCGGCCCCGTGGGCATCGTCTCCACCATCACCACCGTGGGCGAGCAGTCCGAAAGCGCTGCGGCCGCCGCCGCCAACATTGCGTACCTGGCGGCCCTGATCGCCGTGAACCTGGCGGTGATGAACCTGCTGCCCCTGCCCGCCCTGGACGGCGGCAAGATCTTCTTCCTGGTGGTCAACGCCCTGTGCATGCTCACCATCCGCAAACAGATCCCCGCCAAATTTGAAAATTACGTCCACCTGGCCGGCTTCATCCTGCTGATGGGTCTGATGCTGGTCATCACCTTCCACGACGTCATCAAGCTGTTTCAATAGCGGCAGACCGTCCCGGAATGGGGCCGGCGTCTTTGCCGGCCCCATTTCGCCGCCCCGTGCGGCGCATTTTACTCGCAAGGAGGATATAAACCATGAGCAAGCAGATTCATGTGGGCGCCGTGGCCGTGGGCGGCGGCGCGCCGGTCAGCATCCAATCCATGTGCAATACCCCCACCCAGGACGTGGAGCGTACCGTCTCCCAGATCCTCCGCCTGGAGGGGGCCGGGTGCCAGATCATCCGGGTGGCGGTGCCGGATATGGACGCCGCCCGGGCCATCGGCCCCATCCGCCGCCGCATCCACATCCCCCTGGTGGCGGATATCCACTTTGACTACCGCCTGGCCCTGGAGTGCGTCCGCCAGGGGGTGGACAAGATCCGTATCAACCCCGGCAACATCGGCTCCGCGGAAAAGGTCCGTGCCGTGGCCGACGCCTGCCGGGACCGGGGCATCCCCATCCGCATCGGCGTCAACGGCGGCTCCTTGGAGCGGGAGCTGCTGCAAAAATACGGCGGCGTCACCGCCCAGGCCCTGGTGGACAGCGCCCTGGGCCACGTCCGCCTGCTGAACGACTGCGGCTTCGACGATATCTGCATCTCCGTCAAGTGCTCCCGGGTACCGGTGAACATGGCCGCCTACCGCATGCTCCACGAGCAGACGCCCTATCCTCTGCACCTGGGAGTCACCGAGGCCGGCACGCCCCGCCTGGGGGTGCTGAAATCCGCCATCGGCATCGGCGGCCTGCTGTGCCAGGGCATCGGCGACACCCTCCGCGTCAGCCTCACGGCGGACCCGGAGGAGGAGGTCCGCGCCGCTTTGGACATCCTGTCCGCCGCCGGTCTGCGGAAAACCGGCCCCGACCTGATCTCCTGCCCCACCTGCGGCCGCACCCGGTACGACATGATCCCCATCGCCCGTGAGGTGGAGCGCCGCCTTCAGAGCTGCACCAAGCCCATCACCGTGGCGGTCATGGGCTGCGTGGTCAACGGCCCCGGCGAGGCCCGGGCCGCCGATGTGGGCATCGCCGGCGGCGACGGCGAGGGCCTGCTGTTCCGCCATGGCGAAATTCTGTACAAGGTGCCCCAGGACAAGCTGGTGGACGCCCTGATGGACGAGATCGACAAGCTATAAGGAGGGATGCCCTCATATGTGCGATAAAATACCGTTTTTTACCTTTTTTGAGAGCTTCGTGCCGCCCCGGGACCTGGGCCTGCTGCTCCACGACGCCTGCGTGGTGGGCGGCAGCATGGACCGGGCGGAGCGCACCATGGAGCTGGAGCTCACCGCCTCCGCCCCGCTGCCGGAGGCCGCCGTCACCGCCCTGCGCCAGCTGCTGATGGACCAATACGACCTGCGCCAGCTGCGCCTGAGCTTCCGCACCCCCCAGCGCGCAGATGACAGGTCCGACGTCCTCATGGGCCGGGAGATCAAGGGCAAGCCCGTCTCTATCGACGGCCTGAACCCCAAAATGGGCGCCGTGGTGGTGGAGGGCAAGGTCTTTGCCGCCGAGTGCTACGAGACCCGCAAGCCCGGCGTCTGGCGGCTGACCTTCGACATGACGGACTACCGGAATTCCGTCACTGTCACCAAGTACATGGAGGGCAAGGAGGCCCAGTCCATGCAGAACGCCGTGTCCCCGGGCATGTGGCTCCGGGTCCAGGGCACCGTGGAGCTGAGCCGGGACGGCAAGGACATTCAGCTGCGCCCCTTCCACATCATGAAGATCCCCCACAAGCCCCGGGAGGACACCGCCCCGGAGAAGCGGGTGGAGCTGCACCTCCACACCAAGATGTCCAACATGGACGCCCTGACCGACACCGCCTCCGTCATCAAGCAGGCCATCGCCTGGGGCCACCCGGCCATCGCCATCACCGACCACGGCGTGGCCCAGTCCTTCCCGGACGCCTGGCACACCGCCAAGGGCAAGATCAAGATCCTCTACGGCGTGGAGGGCTACTTCGTCAATAACTTAGACGACCGCATCGCCGTCCACGGTCCCCAGGACCAGGACTTCGCCGACGAGATCGTCTGCTTCGATATTGAGACCACCGGCCTGAAGGTGGACCGGGAGGCCATCACCGAGATCGGTGCCGTGGTGCTGAAAAACGGCCAGGTCACCGACCGGTTCCAGACCTTCGTGAATCCCGGCCGCCGCCTGACGCCGGAGATCATCGGCCTCACCGGCATCACCGACGCCATGCTTTCCGGTGCCCCCTCCCCCAAGGAGGCCCTGACGGCCTTTCTGTCCTTTGTGAACGGCCGCCCCCTGGCGGCCCACAACGCCGAGTTCGACATCAGCTTCATCCGGGCCGGCTGCCGCCGGGAGGGGCTTCCCTTCGACCCCACCTATGTGGACTCCCTGATCCTGGCCCAGAATCTCCTGCCGGAGCTGCACAAGTTCAAGCTGGACATTGTGGCCGAGTATCTGGACCTGCCCGCCTTCAACCACCACCGGGCCTCCGACGACGCGGCCATGGTGGCCTACATGCTGATCCCGTTTTTCCAGAAGATGGAAAAGGAGCTGGGCATCCGCCGTCTCCAGGACATCAACCCCCAGATGCTGAAGCTGCGGCCCCGGGGCAGCAAGTCCAGCCGCTTCCCCAAGCACATCATCCTGCTGGCCAAGAACAAAATGGGCCTCAAGCACCTGTACCAGCTGATCTCCGCCTCCAACCTGCAATACTTCAAGCGGGTGCCCATCATTCCCAAAACCGAGCTGATGGCCCGCCGGGAGGGGCTCATCATCGGCTCCGCCTGCGAGGCCGGGGAGCTGTTCCAGGCGGTGAAGGACCACAAGGACTGGGCCGAGCTCAAGCGCATCGCGTCGTTTTACGACTATCTGGAAATTCAGCCCATCTGCAACAATCTGTTCATGCTCCGCAACGGCGACGTCCAGTCGGAGGAGGAGCTGCGGGAGTTCAACCGCACCATCGTCCGCCTGGGCCAGGAGCTGAACAAGCCCGTCTGCGCCACCGGCGACGTCCACTTCCAGGAGCCGGAGGACGAGGCTTACCGCCATATCCTCCTGGCCAGCAAGAAGTTCCCCGATGCCGACGCGCCCCTGCCCATTTACTTCAAAACCACCACCGAGATGCTGGAGGAGTTCTCCTATCTTGGGGAGGAGCTGGCCCACCAGGTGGTCATCGACAACCCCCGCCGCATCGCCGACCTGGTGGAGGAGATCGAGCTGCTGCCTCCGGGCCAGCTGTTCCCGCCCCGGCTGGAAAACTCCCAGGAGGACCTGAACCGCCTGGTCTGGGACAAGTGCCACGCCCTGTATGGCGACCAGCCCCCCCAGCTGGTGGTGGACCGGCTGAACGTGGAGCTGGGCAGCATCCTGGGGAAGTATGACGTGGTGTATATGTCCGCCCAGAAGCTGGTCCAGCGCAGTCTGGAAAACGGCTATCTGGTGGGCTCCCGTGGCTCCGTTGGCTCCTCTCTGGTGGCCTATATGTCCGGCATCACCGAGGTAAACTCCCTGCCGCCCCACTACCGCTGCCCCCAATGCCGCCATGTGGAATTCATCACCGACGGCAGCTACGGCTGCGGGGCGGACATGCCGGACAAATGCTGCCCGGAGTGCGGCACGAAATACGTCAAGGACGGCTTCGACATCCCCTTCGAGACCTTCCTGGGCTACGGCGGCGGCAAGGTGCCGGATATCGACCTGAACTTCTCCGGCGAATACCAGGCCCGGGCCCACCGCCACGCCATCGAGATGTTCGGCCAGACCCAGGTGTTCCGGGCCGGCACCATCGGTACCCTGGCGGAGAAGACCGCCTTCGGCTTTGTCCGCAAATACCTGGACGAGCGGGGCCTCACCGCCGGCAATGCCGAGGTAAACCGCCTGACCCAGGGCTGCGTAGGCGTCCGCCGCACCACCGGCCAGCACCCCGGCGGCCTGGTGGTGGTCCCCGACGACATGGACGTGGAGGATTTCACCGCCGTCCAGCACCCCGCCGACGCCGAGGACGCCGACACCATCACCACCCATTTTGAATACCACTGCATGGAGGATAACCTGCTGAAGCTGGACATGCTGGGCCACGATGACCCCACCATGATCCGCATGCTGGAGGACCTCACCGGGGTCAACGCCCGGACCATCCCCCTGGACGACCCGGACACCATGAGCATCTTCACCTCCTCCAAGGTGCTGGGCTTTGAAAACGACGAGCTGCTGGGCCCCACCGGGGCCGTGGCCATTCCGGAGTTCAACACCCGGTTCACCCGGGGCATGCTGGTGGATACCCAGCCCAAGGATTTCAATACCCTGGTGCGCCTGTCCGGCTTCTCCCACGGCACCGATGTGTGGCTGGGCAATGCCCGGGACCTGATCGTCAGCGGCACCGCCTCCGTTCTGGAGACCGTGGGCTGCCGGGACGACATCATGCTCTATCTCATCCATATGGGTCTGGACCCCAAAATGAGCTTCAAGATCATGGAGGCCGTCCGGAAGGGCAAGGTGAAAAAGGGCGGCTTCCAGGACGGGTGGGAGGATGCCATGCGGGCCCATGAGGTGCCCGACTGGTACATTGACTCCCTGGCCAAGATCGGCTATCTGTTCCCCAAGGCCCACGCCGTGGCCTATGTGATGATGGCCTTCCGCATTGCCTGGTTCAAGGTCCACCAGCCCCTGGCGTTCTACGCCACCTTCTTCACCGTCCGGGCCAAGGCCTTCGACGCGGAATACTGCTGCGCCGGCATCGACGCCGTGAAGCGGAAGATCCGTGAGATCGAGAACAACAAGGACGCCACCGCCGTGGAGCAGAGCCTGATGGTCACCCTGGAGGTGTGCTACGAGTTCTATCTCCGTGGCTTCCACTTTGACACCATCAGCATCTACGACTCCCAGGCCACCGCCTTCAAGATCACGGAGAACGGCCTGCTGCCCCCCTTCGTCTCCGTCCGGGGCCTGGGCGAGACCGCCGCCCTGGACACCGTGGAAAAGCGGAAGGGAAAGACCTTCATCTCCGTGGAGGAGTTCGCCGCCTGCTGCAGCAAGCTGTCCAAAACCCACATCGAGCAGCTGAAGGCCCTGGGGGCATTTGCCGGCATGGCGGACACCAGCCAGATCACGTTTTTCTGATATGGAGTGGCGCTTTGTCTGGTCCTGCGGCGACGAGCATGAGACAGGCTGTGCCCTGTCCCGGGAAATGCTGCGCTTGTATCGGGACAAAGCCCGGGAAAAGCGGGACATCCCGCCGGATATCGGGACAGTTTTTATAGGAAATAACGGCAAACCGATGACAAATGGCTGCTATTTCAATATCAGCCACAGCCACGGTCTGGTGGCTTGCGCCGTGGCGGAGGTCCCGGTGGGCATCGACGTGGAGAAGATCCGCCCGGTATCGCCCCGGCTTTTACGCATTTTATCGCCTGCTGAACGCGAATCTGTGCGGTGTGACGAGGATTTCTTCCGCCTTTGGACCCTGAAGGAGGCCCTGATCAAGTGTCAGGGAGGTGTACTGGGCCAGGTCCGGCACGTTCATTTCCGGATCGACGGGGATTCCGTCACCTGCACCGTCCCCGGCTACGCCTTCTCCGTTCTCCCGGCCCCGGAGGGCTATGCCGCCGCCCTGTGCTGGGAAAAACTGGAAGAAAACCAGCATGAAACGCGTAAAAAATGACAGGTTTTTCAAAGGACCTGCATAAAAAATACCGGAACCGGCAAAATTTCTGCCGGTTCCGGTATTTTTTATGTGAGTAATCCGTATTTTTCCTTGATGCGGTCCAGCTTTTCCAGCATGGGCTCCGCGGCCACCCACAGGAAGAATACCGTGGCTGCCGCGTGGACGCAGTCCACCGGGAAGCCGGTGACGTAGTACGTCAGCAGCGTTTTCCAGGTGAGGCTTTCCGCCCCGGCCCACATCAGTACCGATGCCGGATTCATGATGCCGCCGTAGATCACGATGGCGCAGAAGGCGCCAAAGGTACACATGCTCCCCAGAGTTCGGCGCAAAAGCCCCTTTCGGAACAGGACTCCGGCCAAAAATCCGATAATTCCCATGCTAAACATCTGCCACGGCGTCCAAACACCCTGGGAGAACAGCATGTTGGACACCAGCATGGACAGCGCGCCCACCAGAAAACCGCTCTCGCCCCCCAGCGCTACGCCGGAGATGATGGTCATGGCCATGACGGGCTTGAACTGAGGCAGCATGAAAAATGCCGCCCGGCCCGCCACGGAGATGGCGCACAGCACCGCAATGACCACCAGCTCCCGGGCCTGGGGCCTGCGCCCCTCGAACACCAGGAAGAACGGGGCCATGCATTCCAGCAGCACCAGCACCGACATGAGGCCATACTGCCTGTTGTCCAAGTAATAGACCCCCACAAACAGGGTCACGGGGATCAGCAGCAGGATAGACACCGCCGCCGCTGCCGTCCGGCGGGACAGCCTGCGCTTTTCCGCCGGAACCTGCACCAGGTCAAGGGGCTTGGTCCGGCGGCCGATGGACAGGGCCAGCACCAGCAGCAGCCCGCAGAACACCAGATACAGCCGCAGCTGCTGCCAGCCCAGAGCCGTCAAGCCGCCTTTGCCCACGGCGGCGGACAGGTCCGTGACTCCGGTGGCATACAGGAATATGGCCAGGGCCCCCGCCCCGGACACGGCGGCCAGGGCCTTGCGCCACAGGGGCAGCTTTTTGGGCTTCCAGTCCGGCGTTTCCTCCCGGGGCTCCGGCAGAGGGGGAATGTCCTCCGGCAGGGCCGGCTCCGCAGGAACCGTGCCGCCGCAGACAGCCATGACGTCCTCCGCCGTCACCGCCTGGGGCTCCAGGCTCCGGGCCATGCGGTTGGCGGCGGTGGTATAGAAGCTGTTGCCGGAGAAGAAGGAGCGGGGAGACGCCTCCGTCACCACGCTGCCGTCAAAGAACAGGGCGCAGCGGTGGGCATAGCGGGCGCAGAACTCCACGTCGTGGCTGACCATCAGCAGCGACACCCCGCGGGCCAGCAGCGTCCGCAGAATCAGGGCGAAGGACTGCTTGAACTCCGCATCCAGGCCCTTGGTGGGCTCGTCCAGCAGCAGGATCTCCGGCTCCAGCAGCAGCACCTTGGCCAGGGCCGCCCGCTGCTGCTCGCCGCCGGACAGGTCGTAGGGGTGCCGGTCCAGCAGGTCCTCCAGGCGGCACAGAGCCACCATCCGGGCCACCCGCTCCTCCTGCTGGGGGCGGGGCGTTTTTGTGCCGGAAAATATCTCGAACAGGTCCTCCCGGACCGTTTTTTTCACAAATAAGGTCTGGGGATTCTGGGGCAGCATGCCCAGGGTCCCCTTTACGGAAATGTTGCCCCGCTGGGGCTTTTTCATGCCGGACAGCAGCTTCAGCGTGGTGCTCTTGCCCGCGCCGTTGCCGCCCAGCAGGGCCAGAAACTCCCCACGGCCCAGGGTCAGGTCCAGCCCCTTGATGACGTCGGGGCTGTCCGGCTCATACCGGAACCAGGCGCCCTGCACCGTCAGCACCGGCTGGCGCCGGGGGTACGTCTGCTCCCGGGGCAGCGGAACCAGCGGATGCTCCGCCGCATAGCTCCGCAGAAAATCCCGGCCCTCCCGGACGGTGACGGGACAGGGGGCCTCCGTTTCCACCGAGGCCCAGACGCGCATGGCGGCGGGCATGGCCAGAAACATCCGGTGGCCCAGGGTCTTTAGCCAGCGGCCCACGTCGTAGGGCGTGCCGGTGCACAGCAGCTGCCCCCGGTCCATTACCGCCACGGCGGTGGCCAGGGGAAAGGCCTCCTCCAGCCGGTGCTCCGTCAGCACTACGGCGGTGCCCAGCTCCCGGTTGATCTTTCCCAGCACCGCCAGGAAATCCGAGGCGGCGATGGGGTCCAGTTGGCTGGTGGGCTCGTCCAGAATCAGCACGTCCGGCTGCATGGCCATGACGGAGGCCAGGTTCAGCAGCTGCTTCTGGCCTCCGGACAGCTGGGAAACGTCCCGGTAAAACCAGTCCTCGATGCCGAAGAATGCCGCCATCTCCGCCACCCGGCGGCGGATGGTGGGGGTGTCCACCCCCAGGCTCTCCAGCCCGAAGGCCAGCTCGTGCCAAACCTTGTCGGTGACGATCTGGTTTTCCGGCGACTGCTGGACAAAGCCGATGCGGGCCGCCAGCGTCCGCTGGTCCACCCGGTCCAGCGGCGTATCCCGGAACAGAATGCGGCCCTGCCGGGTCCCGTGAGGGGCCAGGGCGGGCTTCAGCTGCCGCAGCAGCGTGGACTTGCCGCAGCCCGAGGGACCGCACAGCACCAGGAACGCACCCTCCGGCACCGTCAGCGACAGGCTGTCAATGGCCCGGGCGGTCTGCCCCGGATAGGAAAAGGTCAGATTTTCGACGGTGAACAGCGCCATACCCGCGCCTCCTTTCGGTCTATGATCACCGGCGTCAGGCACAGGGCCAGATACGCCAGGTAAAAGCTGATGGAAAACGGCTGGGCCATGGCTCCCTGGAGCATGGGGAAATACCACCATTTCAGGCCCCCGGCAAGGCTTCCGCACAGCAGATACATGCCGCAGAAGCCCAGCCAGCCCAGGGCGTATTTGTCCCGGTCCTCCATGCGGTAAATGGAAAAGGCCGTCCGGCCCCGGAGGCCGTAGCCCCGGCTTTTCATACTGTCGGCGGTTTCGATGGCATTCTCCAGAGCCCAGGTCACCATGATGGAAAAGATGGTGACGGCCCTTCTGGCCCGCTGCCATGCGCTGCCGGTGGAGGCGTCCCGCCCGATGCAGAACTGCGCCTGGCGCACGGTTTCCAGCTGGCGGCGGAACAGGGGAACAAACCGCAGGGTCATGCTCAGCACCAGGGACAGGGCCGGGATCACCCGGCCAAACAGATACACAAATTTGTCCGACGTGATGACCCGGTTGAAGCACACGAACCACAGCACCACGGCGCACAGCATGGTCCCCGCCGCCAGACCATACAGAATACTCTCCAGCGTCAGGGGGTTGCCGGAGGGCAGATAGATGAGAATGGTGACACCCGCGTGGTTGAAGGCGGGATTCACCAGGGCCGCCAGCAGCAGCACCGGCAGGGCCACCCGCAGGTGCCTTGACAGGGCCCGGCGGCCCTCCAGCTGCCCGGCATACAGCAGCGCCCCCAGCAGGGACACCGCCAGGCAAACCGGGTGCATCAGCACCATGGAATAGGCCAGCACCAGGGCGAAAAACAGGAAGTTCACCAGGGGGTGATAGCGGGAAAAGGCGTCGCCCACGGCTCCGGCCTCCTTTCACAGAATCGTTTTGGGGACAGGCTCAGCCGCCCATGAAGCCGCCTCCTACATCATACCCCAGGTCGCAGGTATACACCCAGCAGATCACGTCGCCGGGCTGCACCTGGTACCGGGAGCAGCCGTAGTTGGGGAACCAGTCGTTGACCTTGTACATCCAGCCGGAGCCGTCGCCGACGTCGAACTCGTACAGGTTGTAGATCCCCTCGATATAGGCAGAGTTGTACATCGGCGTCCAGCTGAACTCCATGGGGATCTTCCTTTCCTTGCACACCCGCTGCAAAACGTCAAACACGCTCTCCCCCTGGGAAAACGTCACCGTAACGGCAGGCAGGATCACCCCGTCGGCGGGCACCAGCCCCCGCTTGGACTCGTCGCACTTGTCCATGTTGTTGAGGATGGTGGCGCAGGAGATGGAGATGGTGCAGGTGTCCTGGTGGGACGTATCCGGCTGAGACGTTTCCGGCTCCACGGGCTTGGGCTTGCCGTCCGGCACCGGGTCCGTCTGGTAGCGGTCCTTGCTGCCGGTGGAGGAGTCGTCCGTCCCGGGCTCCTGGGGGGCGTCGGGCGTCTCCGGCGTATTCGGATTCCCGGGTTCCTCCGGCGTATCGGGGGTATGCTGATCGCCGGTCTGCCCCACGCCGGGAGGAATGGGGGCTTCCGGACCAGTGCCGACCATCAGGTCGCAGCCGGAAAGGGACAGGGCCAGCAGCAGCGTCAGCAGCAGGGTCAACAGGACTTTGGGGAATCGATTCATCATCGAAAAACACCTCCTATCAGAGCACCGCGCGCAGGGACGTTGTGACAACGTCCCTGCGCCGGTGTATTTCCTTGGGGTTACGCGGGTTTGATGCGGGGCTTATGCCCGCTTTTTCTTTCTCTGCATCAGCAGCACAGCGGCGCCGGACAGGGCGGCAGCACCCATCCACAGCACCAGCAGGCTCTCGTCTCCGGTGCGGGGGGTATCAGGCTTTTCGGGCTTGGCGGGCGTCACGGGCTGGTCGGGGGTCACGGTGACGGTGACATCGCTCATGTCGTACAGGCTGGTCTTCTGGGCCAGCAGGCGATAGTAGGCCGCCAGGGCATAGTAGCCCTGCTCGGTGGCCATGCCGTCCACGGTCTTGTCGGCCATCAGGTGGCGGAAGCCGCCGCCGGTGACATAGAAGCCGCACAGCGCGTCCACGACGCTGACGCCGCTCTTTACGAACCGGCTGTCGGCGGTGGGATCAATGCCCAGGGCCGTCAGGGCCACGATGACCTGGGCCGTGGACTCGGCGGAGGCATCGGTGCCGGGGATCTCGCTGAAGGTAGCGTCGTCGTTCTGCACGCCGGCCAGGAAGGTCAGGGCCGCGTCCACAGCCGCCTTCACCTGAGCATTTTCATAGTAGGGGGCCAGGGCCTGCACGGCCATGGCGGTCATGTCCACATCGGGGACCTGGGAGGAGGCGATGACAGGCCAGCTGCCATCCTCGCGCTGGGTATCCAGAATGGCGCGGACCAGCTTCTCCCGGGTCACATCGCCGGAGGTGGGATAGCCGTGGCTGTCCAGCGCCAGCAGCGCCCAAACGGGACCGTTGACGCTCTGCTTGGTGATGAACGCCATGGAATCCAGACCGTCCAGCAGGCTGCGGCCGGCCACATGGGTCACGTCCTTGCCGATGGCAGTCAGGGCCAGGATCAGACGGGAATTCTCGGTGGAGCGGGAGCGGTTCAGACGGCCGTTCTCGTCCATGGCCTTTTGCACATACTCCACCACGGAGGCGTAATACGCGTCCGCACCGGGGACGTCCCGGCCGGAACGGGCCAGGCCCAGAACCGCCCACTCGCCGCCGATGGAGCCGGTGACGGGGGCGCCCTTGGAAACGATGAAGTCGCCGGTAGTCTTATAGATATCCTGAGCGTTCAGCTCCGCCAGGCGGGCCTCGGCGGCCAGCAGCACATCGTAGTTGCCCACGCGCTCCTGGAGCTTCTGGCCCAGGGCGTTGTAGGCGGCCCGGGCAGCCTCCACGGCGGCACGGGACGCGGGGATCACGGGCTGGCCGATGGCGTCGATCAGCTCCTCCACATGGGCAACTGCCTCATCCTGGAGCTGGGCCAGCTTCTTCTCGGCAGCCAGCAGCACATCGTAGTTGCTGACCTGGGCCTTGCGCTGGTCGCTCAGGGCGTCATAGGCGGCGCGGGCGGCCTGGATGGCCTCCTCGGAGTCCAGGGTCACGGTGCCGATGGCGGCGATCTTCTGCTCCACGTCGTGGACGTACCAGCCGGTCAGAGGCAGCACCAGCTCAGGCAGACGGGTCAGGACTGCGGCGGTGGTGGAACCGTACTGGCGGTCCATGCCGGAGCGGTAGGACACGCCGCGGTGGGTGGGAATGCCGCCGAAGCCGCCCACCCGGATGGTACCGGTCAGGTCATAGCTATAGCCTTCGGCGGTCTCGGGGATGGTGACGCTCAGCAGCTGGCGAACGGGGTTGCCGCTGAAATCATACTGGCCGAAGGGGGTGCCGGGGTTGGTCTGATACTTGTTGCCCTGGGCATCCAGGTACACCAGGGAGAAATTGAAGTTGTAAACGCCGGAGATCTTCTCCTTGGGGCTTACCAGGTCGTGGAACTGGACCTTTACGGCCTGGCCGGGGACCAGCTCCGCATCCTGGGGCAGGACGTTGCCGTCGGCGTCGATGAGGTCATAGCTGACGCCCCGGGCGGTGATGACCTGGTAGGCGGCCATGCCGTCCTTCTCGATGCGGAGAATGTGGCGGCCGGTGGTCAGGCCCGTAACGGTGACCTGGCCGTTTTCATCCACGGAAACGCCCTGGCTGGTGAAGCCGTTGAAGGTCATCTTATCGGTGACGGTGGAGCGGGCCACGGTAACGGTGCAGCCCTCCTGGGGAGTGAAGCTGTAGCTGGCGCCCTGGGTACCCACATAGAACAGGATGTCGTGCTCGGCATCCAGATACTTCTGCTCGTCCTTGGTGATGTTCACGGTGGGACGGTCGATGAAGGTGTTGGTCTGGATAGAGGAGCCGTCGGCACCCACGGACACCACGAACACGCCGGTGAACTCCGGCCAGATGGCGCTGAAGTCCTTGCCGCCCATACCCTGAACGAAGGTCATGGCGTCATAGGTCACCTGGACGATGGCGGTGCCCGGGTGGTTGGCGGTCATGGTGGCCAGGCAGGAATTGTTGGCGTCGGGGGTGATGGTCACCACGTCGCTGTTGCCGCCGTCCAGGCTCAGCACCTGATAGTGCGCGTCGGGCAGGGCGATCTGGCCGTTCATGAAGCCCTCGATGGCCTGCCAGCTGCGCAGCACGTCCAGCTCGCAGCTCTGGCCCACCTCCAGGTTCTTATAGCCCTGGCGGTTGATGTTCAGGTAGATGTTGCCCAGGTCATACACGTTCTTGTCGAAGCGGTTGACGGAGGCGGCGGTGACATCGTCATCCAGGTGCAGGTCGTCCCGGGTCACAGCCAGCTCCTGGCCGCCGGTGAATTTGCCGAAGGTCCAGTAGGTGACGCCGTCGGGATTCTGGGCCCGCAGGAACTGCTGACCGCCGGTCTCCGGCAGGCGGAAGGAGGCGGTCATGGTGTCGCCCTTGGTCTCCTGGGAAACGGGCTCCAGGAAGGTATAGCTATAGTAGCTGCCGAAGGTGCCCATCCGCAGGGTAGAGCCGGCGGGGGCGGTGACGGTGATGTCCAGGGCCTTGGGAATGGTCAGAGAGAAGCTCTTGGCGCCGCAGCCCACGGTCTGCTTGTTGGTCATGGCGGTGGTGACAGGCAGATAGCCCGCCGCCTTGTCGCCGATGGGGGTCAGGGTGATCTTCAGGCTGCCGCCCTCCACAAACAGGCAGGCGGTGTGGGTATTGCCATAGGTGGTGGAGACGCCGGTCTTGGCCTGGAGGTCCGTGCCGTCGGGGCCGGTAACGGTGACGTCGATGGTGTAATCCTTGCCCTCCACCCAGCTGCTGCTGTCGTTGGTGGCATAGATGGCGTAGGCCCGGACCAGGGTAAACACGTTCTCCTGATTGGCCTTCACGGTCAGCACCAGGGTGCCGTTGCACTGGCCCTCGGTGTTGTAGCCCTCCACCAGATAGTCGCCCACAGGCAGCTTGGTGTTGTACATCAGACCGTAGCCATTGGGCTCAATGTCCACGCCCTCCAGCAGGTTTTGTCACCCTTCACGCCATCGGTATAGGAGTAGACCTTGATGTCCGACAGCTGGGCATTGTGCAGGCCCTTGAAGGAGACGTCCATGTCGCCCTGGGGCGCGTCACCCTCCTGGGACACGGTGACGGTGTAGGTGGTGGGGGTGATGGCGGGGGACCACTCGGTGGCCGCCGCCTTGTCGCCGCAGCGGATGGTCAGGACGGTGCCGTTATGGACGGGCACGGTCTCCACCCGGCGGTAGTCGGTGCCGTCGGCGGTGAGATACACCTGGTTGTTCTTGTTGGAGGCGGTGGCCGTCATCCGGATGCCGGTGACGCCCTGGGGCAGGGTCAGGGTGTAGGCGGTCTTGTCTGAGGCGAAGTCGGGAGTCAGGACGCCCTCGCTGAAGGACAGGGCCGCCAGGCTGGTGTCGCTCTGGGTGTTCCAGTCGCCGCCGATGTCCGCGCCGTAGCCTTTGGTGGTGTACATCACGCGGATGATATCCCCGGCGAACAGCTTGTCCCCGGCCTTGATGTCCTTGAACCCAACGTTGGTGAACCAATCGTTCAGGGTTCCCATCCAGCCGGAGGCTTCGCCGCCGTCACCGGCGGACAGGCCGTTGATCTCGCTGATGTAGCCGGACTCCGCGCCGGTCTGGGAATAGGTACCCAGGGCGCTGACGATGCAGTCCATCATGGAGGACCCGGGGGCCAGGTCCACCCACTTGTCCACCAGCGTGCCATCCCAGGCAGCGCCGTCGGCCTTTGCGTAGGTCGTGTTTTCCACAACGACCCGAACCTGGCCGTCGTGGTTCTCTGCTGCCCAGACAGTGGTGGGTACCAGGCTCAGTACCATCACCAATGCCAGCAGCAGAGAAGCGATGCGTTTCTTCATATGCATTTTCCTCCTGTGAAAAATTTATGCCCAGCCGTTTCCGGCAAGTCAACGAAGTGCGCACCGGGGCATTCCCATAAACGGGCGCACTTCCGCCGCAAAAACCGCCGGTCTCCCCCAAGGGATCACCAGCGGCGCATGCTTTCACCCGCGCACAACGAAGAGAACGCCCGCCGCGCTTTTGTCCTCCGCCGTGCAATTCTCCTGCCTCGCGCCGTGGAGCCGATGGCTCCTCGTTTGCATCCTACCTTCTCAGGGGACTGCCCCCAATGGCGGACTTTCGTCCCGGCGGCCAAGGCCGCTTCGGTGCATTCTTGCGCCCACAGTGCCGTTCGCGTGGGGTTTCCGACCCCGTTTCTTTTAGGCAGGCACCTGGCCGTTTTCCGGCCTTTGCGGTACCCGCCGCACAGCATCCTCGGACATGATTCACTTTCCGGCCCCGTGTCCCCACAGAGCCATTCTTATCATACACGATTCCCCCGGAAAAGTCAACGGTCCGCCCCATGCAAAACGGCTCTGTATTGCAGGACTGCAAAAAACCGCCGCAGCGGCGCGGAGTCCCCTTGTTTTGCCGGAAAAAAAGATGTATAATCAAGGCCAGCGAGACAGGGCGAGAAAACCGCGGGATGCTCCCCGGGAAAGCCTGTCCGCATCCGTCAAAGAAGCAAAGGAAGAGCACTGTCATGGAAATTTTGCACGAGATCAACCCGGCGCTGGAGGCTCTGGCGTACTTAGGCTCCCGGGCCAACGGCCATACCCTGGACCGGCTGGAGGAGCGCTTACAGGCCCGGGGCGTCCGGAAGGCGGAGCCCTTCCATCGGGCCAGCGCCGCCCTGCGGGAGCTGCTGCAGGACCTGGACGCGGAGGTTTCCGTTCCGGCAGAGACCCTGCAGCGTCTGTTCGGCGACATCAAGGGCTTTTCCTACAGCACCATCGGGTCCTATAGTCCGGCTTTTCTGTTCTTCTATCCCATGCTGTCCCGCCGGCAGGACTTTGAGACCCTGATGCAGCGGATGGAGCGCCTGACGCCGGACGAGACGGCGCGAAACATGATGATCTCGCTGAGCCTGGAGGAGCAGTCCGGCCCTGCCGCCGGGGCCGCCGCAAAGCTGGTTTCCCGGGTGCTGGCGCTGACGATCCCCACGGAGAGCCGCCAGGCTCTGCTGGAGATCCACCAGAATTACCGGACTCTGCTGCCGGAGATCGCAGCCTGTCTGCGCCCGGCCATAGCGGCGCTGGAGACGGAGTCCGGCCGCATTCAGGAGATCATAGAGGCCTTCTGCCGGGAGGTGGAGGGCCTGGGGACGGAGAACTATCTCCGGGAGACCTCCAGCCTGGCCATCACGCCGGAGGTGCATTATCACCTGATCCCCTTTCTGATGGGACCGGATACCAACCTCTCCATGGAGCAGGAGGACGGCAGCGTGCTGATCTGCTGCGGAGTTATGCGGCTGTCGCTGCGGCGCACCCTGGCGGAAAACAGCGGCGCCTCCCAGGTATATGACGCCATCCGGATCATCGGGGATAAGACACGGTTTGACATTCTCTGTTACCTGAGGGATCATCCGGCGGTCTACGGTCAGCAGCTGTGCAACCATTTCGGCCTGGCCCGCAACACCATTCACCACCATATGAGCAAGCTGGTGAATGCGGGGCTTGTTACCTGCCTGGTGGAGGGAAACCGTATTTATTACACCACGGACCGGGAGCACCTCTCCTATTTGCTGAACCAGCAGCGGCAGCTGCTGATCGGCGGAGAGGATACGGAGCAGCAGGAAAAATAAAACCGGCAGAAATGCCGCCGGCGCATGGTTTGCCGCGCCGGCGGCATTTTTTTTGCAGGGTAAACACATGGCCGCACCTGTAGGCGCGGCCATGTGTTTACCAGCGCCGCTTTTTCTTTTCGCCCTCCCGGCGCTGGAAGGGCTTGTCGATGAGGATGATGTCCTCTCCGAACCGCTGGACGCAGTCCCAGGGAATGTAATAATCCTCGCCCCGGCCGAACAGACCGAAGAACCGGCAGGGGCCAAAGACGATCAGGGCCTTGACGGTCCCCTCCGGGATGCAGAGCTCCAGGTCTCCCACGCAGCCCAGACGGCTGCCGTCGCAGATGTTGATGACCTCCTTGCGGCGCAGCTGTGAAAATCGGCACATCATGGTCTCCACCTCAGCTCCAGCCTATGCGCCTTCCGGCGCGTCCTATGCCATCAGATCACCGCGTCCACGGGAATGTCGCCGCCCGTGGACGCTGTGAACCGGCGGGTGACAAAACTGTTATATCATCTTTAAGGAATCTTAAAGGTTCCCCCCTTGTTTCTTTAACTGTTTTTCTTTATACTGAATTTTAGGAACAGGGACAGCTGATCGGAAGCTGTATCGCCAAAAAAAGAGCCGCTCTTGACAGGGAGCAGCAGATCATATATACTAAGTGTATCAATTATCTTGATACAGTTGCGCCTGCGCGCACAGAGAAAGGAAAGCGCCTATGGAGACGTTAAAGACCATCAATTTTATCATAGCGGTTATTTTCTTCGTCTGCTATACCTATCAGTTTTTGTATATCCCGGTGCCCTGGCTGCGGAAGGAGAAGCCCCACGGCCCGGCCAAGGCCAACCGGTACGCCGTTCTGATCTGCGCCCGGAACGAGCAGCGGGTCATCGGCGACCTGATCGCCAGCCTTCGGGGGCAGACATATGACCAGAGCCTGCTGTCCATTTTCGTGCTGGCGGACAACTGCACCGACGACACGGCCATGGTGGCCCGGGTGGCCGGGGCCCATGTGTATGAGCGGTTCAACCAGGTGCGGGTGGGCAAGGGCTATGCCCTGCAGGAGCTGCTGGAGCATCTGGAGCAGGATTATCCCCGGGGCTTTGACGGATACTTCGTGTTTGACGCGGACAATATTCTGGCTCCCAACTATGTGGAGGCCATGAACCGGACGTTTTCCGACGGACACGAGATCGTCACCAGCTTCCGCAACAGCAAGAATTACGGCGACAACTGGATCAGCGCCGGGTATGCCCTGTGGTTCCTGCGGGAGAGCCGGTATCTCAATCACGCCCGGTTCCTGCTGGGCACCAGCTGCGCCGTGTCCGGCACCGGGTTCCTGTTCAGCCGACAGGTGCTGGAGGAGACGGGGCCCTGGCCCTTCCACCTGCTGACGGAGGACATCCAGTTCTCCGTGGACCAGGTGACCCGGGGACGGAAGATCGCCTTCTGCCCCGAGGCGGTGCTGTATGATGAGCAGCCCACCACCTTCCGCCAGTCCTGGAACCAGAGGCTGCGGTGGTCCAAGGGGTATTTGCAGGTGTTCCGGGGCTACGGCGCCAAGCTGCTGCGGGGCGCGGCCCGGGGGAGCTTCTCCTGCTACGACATGGCGGCGGCCATTATGCCGGCCTTCGTCCTGTCGGCCACGGCCATCGTCTGCAACGTGACGGCGGCCATTCTGGGGGCTGTCCACGGGGAGGACCTGACCATTGCCCTGTGGTCCGTGGGGCAGATGCTGCTGAATATGTATCTGACCCTGTTTATCCTGGGGGCCATCACCACCGTCACCGAGTGGCGGCGGATCCATACCAAGGCGGTGAAGAAGGTGATCTACGCCTTCACCTTCCCACTGTTTATGTTTACTTATATTCCCATCTCCTTTGCGGCGCTGTTCAGCAAGGGGGAGTGGAAGCCCATCGAGCACCGGGTCAGCGCGGCAAGCCTGCGGGGCCGGGGCCGGGAGGAGCTGCTGCCCTTCTGACGGAGCGGCCTGAGAGAATAGAGAGGCGAACACCATGTACAACATTCTGGTCTGTGACGACGAAAAGGATATCGTATCGGCGCTGAATATTTATCTCAGTGCCGAGGGCTATCGGGTGCTGACGGCCTTTGACGGGCCGGAGGCCCTGCGGCTGCTGGACCGGGAGGAGGTACACCTGGTGCTGCTGGATGTGATGATGCCGGGAATGGACGGCATCACCGCCATGACCCTGCTGCGGCAGAGCCGGAATCTGCCGGTGATCCTGCTGACGGCCAAGTCCGAGGACACGGACAAGGTGCTGGGGCTGAATATGGGAGCCGACGACTATGTGACCAAGCCCTTTAACCCTGTGGAGCTGCTGGCCCGGGTCCGGTCCCAGCTGCGGCGGTATATGACTCTGGGCGGCGGCCATGTGGCCCCCGCCGCCGTGACCATCGGCGGAGTGAGCCTGGACGACAATGCCAAGACCGTCACCGTGGACGGGGACACCGTGAACCTGACGCCCCTGGAATACGACATTCTGCGGCTGCTGATGCAGCATCCGGGGAAGGTGTTCTCGCCCCACGAGATCTATCGCCGGGTGTGGCATGAGGACCCGGCGGCGGACAATCCCGTGGCCGTCCATGTGCGGCACATCCGGGAGAAGATCGAGATCAACCCCGCAGAGCCCCGGTATCTGAAGGTGGTGTGGGGCAAGGGGTACAAAATGGAGGGGGCGGCGCAATGAAAAAGCTGCTGGAAAAGCCGTGGGCCAAGGCCCTGGCCTTTCTGCTGACCCTGCTGCCGGGCACGGCGGCGGTGTATGGCGGCGTCGAGCTGGTATACATATGTGTCTATAACATGCAGACGGACAGGCGCCTGGATATGCTGTGGGCCGTGACGGCGGTGTGCGCCGTGGCGGCTGCGGCATCCCTGGTGTTCTCCCTGTCGGCGGCGGGACACTGGCCGGGCCATGAGGGCATCCATCTGACCTGGGTGGAGAAGATCCCGGTGGACCTGTTTGTGCTGGGGTTGACCTGCGTGTGGTACATCTATCTGGACGCCGTGTACTATCCGTCGGCCACGCTGGGCCTGGCGGTATTTGTGGCGCTGGCGTATCTGTTCGTGCTGGCGTTTACGGCCCGGTGCAAGGCCGGGACCGTGCTCAGCGACCTGCTGGCGCTGCGGCTGCTGCGGCTTTTCAGCCGGGGGGCCGTGTGGACCTGGCGGCACCTGCGGCGTCTGTTTCTGGGCCTGCCTCTGGCGTGGAAAACGGCGGCGGTGCTGCTGGCCGTTATGGCGGCGGACCTGCTGATCTTCGCCTATAGCATGGACGGGGGGCAGGCGGCGCTGTATGTGGCGCTGCACCTGGTGCTGCTGGGGGCGGCTATCTGGCAGGTGCTGGCCCTGCGGCAATTGCAGCAGGGAGGCGAGAAGCTGGCGGAGGGGGACTTTTCCCACCCCGTGACCCTGAGCCGGGGGGCGCTGCCGGAGCTGAAGCGCCATGCGGAGAACCTGAACTCCGTGCAGGTAGGCATTCAGCGGGCTGTGGAGGAGAAAATGAAGTCCGAGCGGCTGAAAACCCAGTTGATCACCAACGTGTCCCACGATATCAAGACGCCGCTGACGTCCATCGTCAGCTATGTGGACCTGCTGAAAAAGGAGGAGATGCCCTCCGACGCGGCGCGGGAGTATCTGGCGGTGCTGGACCGGCAGTCTCAGCGGCTGCGGAAGCTGACGGAGGACCTGGTGGAGGCGTCCAAGGCATCCACGGGGAATATACCGGTATCGCTGGCCCCTACGGACCTGAACGTGCTGCTGAGCCAGGTGTGCGGCGAGTATCAGCAGCGGCTGGAGGACCAGGTGCTGGAGCCGGTGCTGGCTCTGTGCCAGCCGGGGCCGGTGGCCATGGCCGACGGGCGGCTGCTGTGGCGGGTGCTGGACAACCTGATGAGCAACATCTGCAAATACGCCATGCCCGGGACAAGGGTGTATCTGTCCACGGAGGCGGGAGAGGACGGCGTGCGGATGGTGGTGAAGAATATCTCGCGGTATCCGCTGAATATCTCCGCCGACGAGCTGACGGAGCGGTTCGTCCGGGGGGACAGCTCCCGATCCACCGAGGGCAGCGGGCTGGGGCTGTCCATCGCCACCAGCCTGACCGCCATCCAGGGCGGCGACTTCCGACTGACCATCGACGGCGACCTGTTCAAGGTGACGCTGACGCTGCCCCGGGCGGAGCAGGAGGAAAAACAGGAATAACGGCGCATGAAAATACCCTCCGGCGGAGTGAAAACCGCCGGAGGGTGATTTTTATGTGTTGGCGCAGCGGGACAGAAACTGCCGGGTGCGCTCCATCCGGGGATGGTCCATGACCTGACGGGGGTCTCCCTGCTCCACGATGACGCCGCCGTCCATGAAGATCAGCCGGTCCGCCACGTCCCGGGCGAAGGCCATCTCGTGGGTCACCACGATCATGGTGGTGCGGCGGCCGGCCAGCTGGCGGATGACCCGCAGCACCTCGCCGGTAAGCTCCGGGTCCAGGGCGGAGGTGGGCTCGTCGAAGCACAGCACGTCCGGCTCCATGCACAGAGCCCGGGCGATGGCCACACGCTGCTTCTGGCCGCCGGAGAGCTGATGAGGGTAGTGCCCGGCCCGGTCTGACAGGCCCATCTGGTCCAGCAGGTCCAGCCCCCGGTCCCGGATGTCCTGCTCCGTCTCGCCGTCCCGCCGGGCCAGCCGCCGGGCCAGGGTCACATTTTCCAGGGCTGTGTACTGGGGGAACAGGTTGAAGTCCTGAAAGACCAGGCCGAAGTGCAGCCGCCTCCGGCGCAGGTCCCGCTCCCGGTCCGGAGGCCGGGACGCATCCAGCAGGGGCTCTCCCCGCAGGGAAATGACACCGCCGTCGGGGCGCTCCAAAAAGTTCAGGCACCGCAGCAGGGTGGTTTTGCCGCTGCCGGAGGAGCCGATGACGGACAGCGTTTCACCCTCCGGCAGCTGGAAGCTCACATCCCGCAGCACCCGGGTGCCGCCGAAGGCTTTCTCCAGGTTCTCGACGCTTAAATATGCCATGGCGGCCTCCTTTACCGGAAATAGCTGAGACGGCGCTCCAGATACCGGAACAGCAGCGTCAGCAGCCCCACGAACAGCAGATAATATATCCCTGTATAGAACAGGGGCCAGGTGATCCCGGCGGACTTCACATAGTCCTCGCCGGCCTTGGTCAGCTCCACAATGGCGATGATCCGGGCCAGGGAGGTGTCCTTTACCAGGGTGATGATCTCGTTGGACATGGGAGGCAGGATCCGCTTGACCACCTGCAGAAGCGTGACCCGGAAGAAGATCTGCCGCCGGGTCATGCCCAGCACCTGCCCTGCCTCCCGCTGGCCCGCCGGGGTGGCCTGGATGCCGCCCCGGTAGATCACGGAGAAGTAGCAGGCATAGTTCAGCACAAAGGCCACGATGCACGCCAGCATCCGGTGGCTGCCCCAGATATTCCGGCCCAGCCACAGGCCCGGGCCGTAAAAGATGATGATCAGCTGCAGCACCAGAGGCGTGCCCCGGATCACCCACACCAGAGCGTCGAACACCGCCCGCACCGGGCGGCACCGGCTCATGGACCCCAGGGCCACCAGCAGCCCCAGGGGCAGGGAGAACGCCAGCGTCAGCCCAAACAGGACGGCGGCCTGGCGCATCCCCTGGAGCAGGGAAAGGGTTACGGTCCAGAACATGGCGTTATGCGGCGGGAACCACCACCACCTGAGCATTGCGGCAGTAGGCGGGGGTGCAGGTCATGGCGTTCTGCACGCCGTCGGTCAGGGTCATGCCGTTCCACACCACGTCGATGGCCTGGCTGTTCAGCTCGTTGACCTTCTGGCCCCAGTCGATGACCACAAATTCCACCTCCACGCCCAGGCGCTGGGCCACCAGCCGGGCAAGCTCCGCGTCGAAGCCGGTCCACTGGCCGCTGTCGTCCTTGTAGTCCATAGGCGCAAACTCCGTGATGCCCACCACCAGGGCGCCCTTGTTCTGAATGTAGGCCACGTCACCGGCGGCATCCTGGGTATAGCTGGTCTGGGGCAGCTCTACCAGCAGGTCCTCCCGGACGCCGAACTGCCGGGCCAGGGTCTGGGTGGTGCCGTCCTGATAGGCCTCGGCCAGAACGGAGGTGATGAAGTCGGCCAGGTCAGAGCCTTGGCGGCAGCCGATGCCGTACTCCTCCTGGGTGAGGCTGTCGGTATAGGTGAGGTTGGGATAGCTGGTGTCGGGTCCGATCATGGCGCCGGCCATCAGCAGGTCAATAACGGCGGCGTCGGAGGTCCCGGCGGCTACCTCCATCAGGGTGGCTGCCTGATCCTGGACACTGTTGACGGTCCAGCCCTTTTCCTTGGCCACCTCCTCGCCGGCGGAACCGGCCTCCACGGCATAAATCGTGTTCTTGGCGCCGCTCTGGCCGCAGGCGGTCAGAGCGGCGGTGACAGCCAGCAGCAAGAGCAGACAGACTCCGCGTTGAATGATGTTCTTCATGATTTCCTCCATTCCCCGGCCCCTACCGCCGGGTGATTTAGTATGCTAATACACTACCACACTATCGAGATAAAGTAAAGACGGAATAACCACCAAATTTACCCCTATGGGGCCGGCGTGTTTTGCACGGAAAACACAAAACGACAAAATGTCCGCACAAAGCGGACGTTTGACTGCGATTGACGGCGGCGGCCCCGGGGCATGCTAACCGGGAGAGGAGGCGCACATGGATATTTTTGACGGATTGTCCGCTCTGGGCGGACTGTGCCTGTTTTTATTCGGCATGAGCATCATGGCCGAGGCTCTCCAGCGCCGGGCAGGCGGACGGCTGGGGGGACAGCTGCGCCGCATGACCCGCAGCCGCTGGGCGGGCTTTTTCACGGGTCTTGCGGTGACGGCGGCGGTGCAGAGCTCGTCGGCGGCTATGGTGATGGTGGTGGGATTCGTGAACTCCGGACTGCTGACCCTGGGTCAGGCGGTGGGGGTCATCATAGGCACCAATGTAGGCACCACGGTGACGCCCTGGCTGCTGAGTCTGGGCGGACTGGAGGGGGGCGGTTTTCCGGGACGGCTGCTGCGGCCTGCGGGCTTCGTGCCCCTGCTGAGCCTGTGGGGCATCATCGCTTATCTGTCCAGGAATGGCCGCCGCCGGGATACCGGCCAGGCCCTGCTGGGCTTTGCCACATTGATGCAGGGAATGGAGCTGATGTCCGGCTCTGTGGCAGGACTTGCCCAGGCAGAGGGCTTCCGCCGGCTGTTTACGGCCTTTACGGACCCGCTGCTGGGGTTGCTGGCCGGGGCGGTGCTGACGGCGGTGATCCAGTCCAGCTCCGCCTCCGTGGGGATATTGCAGGCCCTGGCCGCCAGCGGTCAGGTTACGGTGGGAGCCGCTGTGCCCATCATTATGGGGCAGAACATCGGCACCTGCATCACGGCCATGCTGTCCTCCGTGGGGGCCAGCCGCAATGCCCGCCGGGCGGCGCTGATCCACCTGCTGTTCAACCTTACCGGGGCCGGGGTGTGGCTGGCGGTGTTCTGGCTGGTGAAGGTGCTGGCGGCTCCGACGATGCTGGCCCGTCCCGTGACTCTGCCGGGGGTGGCGGTGATCCACACGGCCTTCAACCTGCTGTGTACGATGCTGCTGTTTCCGGCGGCGGGACTGCTGGAGCGGGCGGTGCTGCGGCTGCTGCCGGGTGAGGACGGGGAGAAGGGGACGGAGCTGGACCCCCGGCTACTGGCGGCCCCGGCGGCGGCCCTGGAAAAATGCCGGGAGCTGGCCGGGGACATGGCGGCCCTGGCCCGGGATAACCTGCGCCGGGGCGTGGCTGCTCTGACGGAGGTGCAGCCTGCTTCGGCAAAGGAGCTGCGGCGGCAGGAGGAGCGCATCGACCGGATGGAGGACGTGCTGGGGACATTCCTGGTGCGGCTCAGCGGCCAGACGCTGACCCGGCGGGACAACGCCCGGGCGGCGGAGCTGCTGGCGCTGATCGGCGATTTTGAGCGGCTGGGGGATCACGCCATGAATCTGTTGGAAAGCGGGGAGGAGCTGCGGGACAAGGACATTTCCCTGCCCACCGAGGACCGCCGGGAGCTGCGGGTGCTGACAGACGCCGTGGAGGAGATCGCGGACCTGGCCCTGGACGCCTTCCGTCGGGAGGACCCCGCCGTCCAGGCAGAGGTGGAGGCCCTGGAGCAGGTCATCGACGGCCTGAAGGAGCAGCTGCGGTCCCGGCGCATCCGGCGGATGCAGCAGGGGAGCGGCACCATGGAGCTGGGCTTTGTATGGTCCGACGTGCTGACGGACCTGGAGCGGGCGGCGGACCATTGCAGCAACATTGCTGGGTGCGTGGCGGGGCTGCCCGATGGGAACCAGGGGCTTCATGCCGCCCAGACGGCCCTGCGGCAGCAGGACCCGGCGTTTGAGGACCGGGTCCGCCGCTATGCGGAAAAGTATCGGGTATGAAAAACTACTCCGGCGCAGGCACCGCCTGCGCCGGGGTTCAACTTGTCAAAAATTCTTTTTGACAAGCGGTGAGGGAAATTTCCGCATCCCGTTTCGACGATTATTTGCCATCAGTGTGCCATAATACACGCTGATCGGCTAATTTTTCCACCTGCCGGGGCCGGAAAAGGAATTGCAGCGGAAAAAACCCGGTTTTAGGCAGGGGAGGGCTTGAGAAATTGGGACATATCCTGTACAATATAATTTTACAGGCATACAAAGGGGGGATTCCCATGAAACGATATCGTCGCCGGGCGCTGTGTCTGCTGCTGGCGGCGGCGCTGCTGCTGGGCGGCTGCGCCGGACCCACGGCAGGGAAGGACGACGGCAGACTGCGGGTGGTTTGCACCCTGTTTCCTTACTATGATTTTGTCCGGGCCATCGGCGGCGACCGGGTGGAGCCGTATCTGCTGGTGACCGCCGGGCGGGAGGCCCACAGCTTCGAGCCAACGCCTCTGGATGTGATCCGCATCTCTGAGGCGGACGTGTTTCTCTGCAACGGCGGCGAAAGCGAGGAATGGGTAGAGGACATTCTGTCCGCTGCCGGGGAGAACATCGGCTCTGTGGTCCGTATGATGGACCACGTGGACGCCCTGGGTGAGGAATTTTCCGAGGGCATGCAGGGCGGCCACGACGATCACGATGGCCATGACGATCACGATGGCCATGACCACGACGGCCACGAGGAGCACATCGAATACGACGAGCACATCTGGACCTCGCCCCGCATTGCCATGGACCTGTGCCGGGTCATCGCCGACACCCTGGCCCAGGCGGACCCCGCCCACGCCCAGGAGTATCAGGACCGGCTCACGGCCTATCTCCGGGAGCTGACGGACCTGGACCGGGCCTTCCGGGACACGGTGGAGGCCGGGCAGCGGCATCTGCTGGTGTTCGGCGACCGGTTCCCGCTGCTGTATTTCTGCCGGGAGTACGGCCTGGACTACCGGGCGGCCTTCCACGGCTGCTCCGGCGACACCGAGCCCTCCCTGGCCACGCTGAAATACCTCATCGACAAGGTGAATCAGGAGGACATCCCGGTGGTGTACACCATCGAGCTCAGCAGCCAAAAGGTGGCCTCCGCCATTGCCGAGACCACCGGGGCCAGGATCCTGACCTTTCACTCCTGCCAGACCCTGACCCGGCAGGAATTTGACCGGGGGGAGACGTACCTCTCCCTGATGTGGAAAAATGTGGACGTACTGAAGGAGGGGTTGTCATGAGCGAACCCAAGATACTCATAGACTGCCGTGACGCGGCCCTGGGCTATGAGGGCCGCCCCATCTGGGAGCATCTGTCGTTCCGGGTGCGCCGGGGGGATTATCTTTGCATCGTGGGGGACAACGGCTCCGGCAAGTCCACCCTGCTGAAAAGTCTGCTGGGCCTGCTGCGGCCCCTGTCCGGAGAGATCCACCTGGACGACAGTGTGCGCCGGGGGGCCATCGGCTACCTGCCCCAGCAGACCCGGGCGCAGAAGGATTTCCCCGCCACCGTCAGCGAGGTGGTGCTGTCGGGCTTCCTAAGCACCCGGGGCTGGAAATTTTTCTACACACCGGCTCAGAAATCCCAGGCATTGCAGCACATGGGCAAGCTGGGCATTCTGGAGCTGAAGGACCGGTGCTACCGGGAGCTGTCCGGCGGCCAGCAGCAGCGGGTGCTGCTGGCCCGGGCTCTGTGTGCGGCAGGGGATCTGCTGGTGCTGGACGAACCGGTGACGGGACTGGACCCCGCTGCCGCCGACGACCTGTACCGCACCCTGCGGTATCTCAACCGCACCGAGGGCATGGCCGTGGTGATGGTGACCCACGACATCCGCAGCGCCCTGCGGGACGCCACCGCCATCCTGCACGCCGGACGGAACCAGTGGTTCCTGGGCACGCCCCGGGAATATCTGGCCTCGCCCTACGGAAAACGCTTCGGAGGTGACCTGTCATGAGCCTGCTGCTGGAAATGTTTACCTATCCCTTCATCGTCCGGGCCTTCGTGGTGGGCATTCTGGTGTCCCTGTGCGCGGCGCTGCTGGGGGTGCCCCTGGTGCTCAAGCGGTATTCCATGATCG
>ERZ827498.741-NODE-741-length-40598-cov-5.897566_pt1 | contig 40598 bp, 47 predicted proteins | sample MGYA00519865_ERZ827498 | MGnify/ENA primary metagenome ERZ827498 (study PRJEB31778, sample SAMEA3449328) | human gut metagenome | biome: human gut; feature: human-associated habitat; material: faeces | place: United Kingdom | collected 2010/2012 ...
CAATCGCTGGAGCGAACCTGAGAAAACTGTAGGCCAAAAGAAAAAAGCTCCTGTGTTGGTACCACAGGAGCTATCTGCGGGAGCATCCGCAAATTTTGTGGATTAACTCTAGCCGAAAGGCTTAGCGGCGTCAAGCTCCGCAGCTTTGTTTTACGCTTTTTCCAAGGCCTGTCTGGAGCATCAGACATGGACACCATCACTCCGCAAGACCTGTCCGGGTCTCTTTTGCCGTCCTTTATCCTTCGGGAAGAGGTCTCTTCCGGCGCGAAACTGCTTTACGCGCTTCTTTGCAAATACTGCCATGACAAAGACCACTGCTGGCCGTCCCACAAGCTTTTGGCCGGTGAGCTTGGTTGCAGTGTCTCCAGCATCAAAAACTGGCTCCATGAGCTGGTGACAAACAAGCTGATCGCCATCCGAAGGGAAGAAGGCAGGTACACGAGTACCTATTACCTGCTTCGCCCTGCCGCTCTTGATGGCTCCACACCTTCCGGCCCTGACGGGACGTCCGGGATGCCCCTGTCCGGCGATAGCCAGACCGTGGCTACTGCTGGACAAAGCCACAGGCAAACCCTGGCTACGGAAATAAGTTTAAGAAACAAGAATAAATATTCCCCCCTTTCCCCCCGTGAACGGGCATGTGGCTGTTCCTCCTCGGCTCTAACCTTTCCGCGTCCACGCCCCTGCCGGGGCGGAAGGGGGGATTCTTCTCTTGCCGATTCTTCATTCGAGCAGTTCTCGCAGCGCTATCCACGCAAAGAAGCCAAGGAACTTGCGCGTGCCGTCTGGCATCGTCTTTGGCGGCGTGGTCTGCTGCCGTCGCTGGGCACGCTGCTGACCGCTCTGGATCGCTTCAAGCAATCCCCCTCATGGAATCGGGAACATGGGCGCTTTATCCCGCATCTTGTGAACTGGCTGCGCGGCCAGCGCTGGCTGGATGAACCCCATCAGGGGAGTTCCCTCCCCCCGGTCACGGAATACGCCGCCGATCCCGTCCGGTCGGGCCGTATCAGGCAGCGTGTGGATGAGCTTGAGAGAAGCTGGCGACGCACGGAACCGGAACTGGAAGCGGCTCGCCCTGTGTTTGAAGCCTTTTTGGCCCGCTTTGCTGACGGACACATAAAGCGGGGGCCTGCATGGGGCCTGTGGTCACTGCTCTGGCGTCAGGGGAAGGCCCCGGATGCGTCCACGGCTCCCGAAGGGAGCATGAGTGTCCTGGATTTCCTGAAAACAGCACGATACGCCTGTTAAGCCATGAAGATGCACTATGGAATTGCCCGTGTTGAATTTCTTGCGGCAAAACAAGAAATAGAAACGATGATTTCCGAAGGCTATACCTTCGCGATGATTTTCAGAAAATTGAAAGAAAAAAATAAAATAACGATGAGTTATACATCATTTGCCCGCTATGCTTCTGGGAGATATTTGACGAAAAAAGAAAAACTCCAGAATGGAAACACGGTAAAACAAGATGATAAGCGAAAAAGCAAGCACGAGATGCAAAATTCTGGAGCGAAACTCCCACGGATCATAAAGGCAGACGGCAAGGTGCCTTTCGGCAAAGAGGACATTGACCTCGGCCACGATATCTTTTGATGAAGGAGAGATCACTATGGCAACAATTCATCTGATTTTGCAGGGGAAAGGCGGCGTGGGAAAGTCGATGATCGCCGCTTTCCTGTATCAGGCGCTACGGCATTTCGGGAAAGAGGTCATCGCCTACGACACGGACCCTGTGAACTCCACGCTGGCGGCATTTGCCGAATTCCACGTCACGACGCTTTCCGTGATGAAAGACGGCAAGATCGACGATCGCAGCTTTGACAGCCTGCTGGAAGCCATCATGGAAGTGCCGCAGGATGCCCATGTGATCGTGGACAACGGCGCCTCCTCCTTTATCGCACTCGGCGCGTATATCCAGGAAAATGATGTCATCGAGCAACTGGAGGAAGTTGGCCATACTGTGTTCCTGCATTCAGTCATTACCGGAGGGCAGGCTCTTGGCGATACCAGCAAAGGCCTGGCCAGGCTTGCCAAAGCCTTCCCGGAATCCCCGCTGGTCGTATGGCTGAATCCGTTCTTTGGCGAGATCAGCATGGACGGCAAGCGCTTTGAGGACTTCAAGATTTACAGGGAACACCAGGAGCAGTTCCATGCGCTGATTCCCCTGCCTGAAGGCAACAAAGCCCTCATAGGCAAAGACCTGGAAGAGCTGCTGGCCAGACGCCAAAGCTTTGAGGCTGGGATCAAAGGCAGCTCCACACACATCGCCGTCAAGCATCGCCTGAAGAAATACTGGAACCAACTCCTGGCCCGCATCGAGCAGGCAAATATCCTCTGAGGTCCCCATGCGCGTTTTTTCTTTGCTGCTTCTTCTCCTGTTCGGAACATGTGCGCCCTCGCACGGCGGGACAGTGTACTGCACAAATTGCAGTGACAGGTTCATGCAGGCTGTGGAAAAAGCCACGAGCCTTGAACAGCTGAAAACGCTGGTCAAGGAATATGACGAGGCCATCCGGCAGACAGCGGCGCAGCTTCAGATGGTCCAGCAGAATATCGAGCAATATACCAACATGGTGCAAAATACCGTGGCGCTTCCCAAAGAGGTGATTCGAAAGATCGCATCCGAAATGTCCAAATTCGGGCAGATCACTGGTGCCCTGACTACAATGCGCAATGATGTTGTCGGATTGGGCAAAGTCTTTGACGAGCTGTACAGCGCACAATCTGAGCTGAAGGACTTGGCCAGAATGCCGCGCAATATGCTCCAGGGCGGCATGACGACCTATCACACAAGCTGGGACAACTGGAGCCGTCGTGTGGATGATTCCACGAAAGCGACGTTCCAGCTTTCAGGGAAGCAGCTCAAAGACCTGGAAGAATCAGGCGAGCTGGAAACATATATCAATGAACTCTTGTCCACTCCTGATGGCCAGCAAAAGGCTCTCATGGCGGGAAACCAGCTCGCCGCCCTTCAGATACAAGAGGCTCGCCAGCTCCGCGAACTTCTTGCAACCAAGATTCAATCGGATTTGGCGAGCCAAGCAAAAACTGAAAAGGAAAGCCAGATTGAGCGCGAACGCCATCGGCAAATGATAAAAAATTTTGCTACAATTGATACACAACCATATCCAGACCCTTTTTAGGGCGCTGAAATAAGTCTTTTAGCATCTTCACGATCTAAATCTATATTTCTAGTGATACGCCTATATTTTAAAATACTTTTATTGACAGTCGTAACTTGAATTGTATTGTCATCTATTTTTTTGATTATTGTAGGCCCACCATTTGCGATAGAAATTTGTATTTCATCTTGATCAGATGATAGGACTGAATACCTTATTCCAGAAAAACGGTTCTCTGTTATCTTCATGATTTCAGGGGTATCGGGGACTTTGTTTTCTCTACTCCACCATCCAATTAAATCAAAAGAATATGCAGGATGTGTCATGGAAATAAAAAATATTGAAACGAAAATAATTAAAATGCTTTTTTTCATTTTCATACTCCTTTGTGTGTTTTTATATTTTGATGGTGCCATAAGTAACGCTAATGCGCAAGATAGCAGTAGCATATATGTGGCATCCATCGTAAAAACATACCATGATGGATTGCTAAAATATGAATCTGTGATGCTAAAATATGCAAAAATTCTTTTCTATTGGTGCGCTGTTTTTGAAGTAGCTTGGCTCGGCATTAAAATGGCTTTGGGAGCATCTGACTTACGCGAGATATTAAAAAATTTTTGTCTCGTCATTATTACAGCAGGATTTTTCTTAGCTGTTATCAACAATTACCATACTTGGGTGTGGAATCTTATCAATGGGTTAAAAGAGATAGCAGGTGAAGCAACAACTATCGCTGATGCCTCTAATGAACCTTTTACTGTCGGACTTACATTAGCAAAAGATATTTTTATACAGACAGGTTTTTTTGAGCCTGCGAAGTCTCTAGCTTATATACTAGCAGGAATGGCAATTTTGTTTTGCTTTACGCTTATTACGCTGCAAATAATCCTAATAAAATGTGAATGCATCATTGCGATGTGTGCATCGTCCATACTCCTTGGCCTTGGTGCTACATCTATATTAAGAGATTATGCAATAAATTCGCTGCGCTATATATTTGCTGTAGCTTTTAAATTAATGGTTATGCAACTTGTTCTTGGTGTTGGTATTGATTTTATTAGAAAATTGAAAGTTGCTGAAGAGTTAAATTTGGCGCAGATAGGAGTAACTATTTCATTTTGTGTTATTTTTTATTGTCTCGTCAAGACATTACCTGATGTGGTTGCCGGAATCATCCAAGGTTCGCATGTCAGCTCCGGACAGGCCCTTACCTCCACCGTCACGGCAATGGGCGCTGGGCTGATGGGGGCGGGCATTGCTATGGGAGCTGGTATGGCTAACGTCGGCAGGGCCGCGCAAGTCGCAAAAGCTGAAGGCGCTCAGGGCATCCGGGGGATCATGAAAGGGACTGCCAGCAACCTTTGGAGTGCCACACGAGAATCCATGCACAACAAGGATATGCGCAACAACACCGTCTCTTCATCGCTCAGGCAACGGATCGAGGCCGCCCGCCTGCGCAAGTAATGACCATCTGCAACAGGAGAGGAGGAAACCGATATGGCAAAGAACAAGATCATTAACCTGAACGACCATCTGTTTGCCCAGCTTGAACGCCTTGGTGATGAGAATTTGAAAGGAGACGCTCTCAAGGAAGAAATCTCGCGGGCGTCCGCCGTGAGCGGCATCGCCGAGCAAATCATCAGAGGTGGGGATCTGATGCTACGTGCCCGGATCGCGGCCGATAACACCGTGCGGGGAGACAAGATTCTTCCCTCTATCCTGGGAGCGGATTACGGCCCGGATTCCGATACCAGGCAATAAGCAGACATGGAGGGGAGCCATGCATAAAGATCACTCCATGGAAAGAGCTCTTGAAGCTCTTAAACGGCAGTCAGGACGTTTGGCAAAGGAAGCCCCTGGTAGCGTTCAATCCCTGCAGGAAGCCAGCCGCACCCAGAGCATGGCCGCGCTGTGTTCACAGCTCAGCTCAGTGAACAGGCTTCTCTTAAAGAGCAGGCATACTTCAGAGAGCATTCTGATCGGCAACAAGATTCTTCCTGAAATACTTGAGGAGTGACTACCATGTTTAGATATTCCGCTGAGATGATAGAATTCCTTCGGGCTAATAAGGGGTCGATGACTATGAGAGAGTTGACCCAAAAATTCAATGACACATTTGGACAAGAAAAATCTTTAGGTGCTATACATAGAGTATGTTTTGATAATGGTATATGCCCAAAAGCATGCTATGATACGAATGAACTCATTGCTTTTATAAAAAAGAATATTTTAAAAATGAGCTATAGAACACTCACCAATGCCATTAATAAAAAATTTAAACTAAACAAAACAGTCAAGCAGATACGAGCATTTTGCGTTTATCATAAAATATATAATGGTAAGGGGAAAAAGAAGTCAGAGCATTTTGTATTCACCAGCGAAATGATTTCTTTTATTAAAGAACATGCACAGTATATGAATCGTTCAAAATTAACATGTTTATTTAATGAACATTTTGATAAAAACATTTCTCTATCAATATTAACAAATAAGTGTCATAAAATTGGATTGACACATATATATCCAGACGCAAAAGAAATTAATTCTGAACGCAAAACAAGAGATGGATATTTTATAAAGACTAAAGATGGTTGGATGCCAAAGCAACGCTTTTTATGGGCACAAAAAATGGGCCTATCCCAGCGAATTGCTGTGTCATTTTCGCAGATGGAGACAACACAAATTTTGATGAAGACAACCTCATCTTAGTAAATAGGAAGGAACATTTTCGTCTGAACAAAAATAAATTCAGGTTTAATAATCCAGACTATACAAAAGCTGGATTAAATATCGTTAAGCTCTCACTTAAAGTTGAAAAACGTGAAAAGGAAGTGGAATCATGAAGGCTCATATTTCAAAAATCATTTTTTTGGTTTGGTCCCTGCTGTGGGCAGTCCCGGCCCATAGCCTTGACGCGACCTCCTTCAATCCTACGGCGGTAGAGGTCACAGCAAAAGCTACCAGCTCCATCCCCGTTGGCACGATCATCTCTTGGCCGGTTGCACAGAACCCGGCTGATTGGCAAAATTCTGACGGCTCTTATAACTGGCTGGAATGTAATGGACAAAGCATATCGAAGACAGTCTACCCAGAACTGTTCGCGCTCATAGGCGGGCAGGTGCCCGATCTGAGAGGGCTGTTCCTCCGAGGACACGGTGGAAATTCCGCAGCGCTGGGAGAACAACAGGGGCACGCCATGCGGGATATTTCCGCGTCAGGCAGTATTAGTGTAGGGTTTGGCGGTTATCTGAGCGGGAGTGGCATTTTTAAGCCTGTAGGAAGCCACAAGGTCACAGTTATCCGGGGAACATGGGACAACAATTGGAGCAGCACCAATTATGGCCTTGATCTTTCTGCCGGTGGAGTTCCCGTGGCCAATGAGGTGCGCCCCGATAACCAGGCCGTCCGCTATCTCATCAGGGCTATCCCTTAACGTGCCCGTATCAGGTAGCGTACAGCCTGATTCACTGGACGAATTTCACCATCGACCGGAGTAACACGCGAAGCGTAGAAATTGGCTCCCCGTTTACTCCAGTCCGATCCTTCAGAACGATGCACACCAGAAGCCCAAGGGCTGCCATAGTACATGGCCCCTTGGGTGCTTGTTCCCCAACCAGGTGCAATCAGTTCAGGAAAACTCCCCCATATTTCCCGGATCGCATCCCCCTGAACCTGGCCAAGTTCCGCACTCTTGTGTGTCACAGTGCCATAATGCGTTGACGTATGGGAGCCGTGGCCACGCAAAAAAAGCCCTCTCAAGTCAGGCACCTGCCCGCCCATGAGCGCGAACAGTTCCGGGTAGCTCATGGCCGGGCACGCACTAGGTAGCGTACCGCCATATTTTTAGGGCGTGTCTCTGAGCCAGTATTTTCCCGTGTCCAAATCGAATTATCAAAGCCATCCCACTTGGCATAAGCATAAATTCCTCCACCATCGGCGCTATGTCTCCATAAAGAAAGGGGATGTGTATGGGGGCCAACAGCGTCGGCTTGATATGTCCCAACAGTTCTACCTGCCTCTATCCCTCTTCCGGCATCCGCTCCCCGGAGGAACAGCCCCCGCAGATAGGGCACCTGCCCGCTATGAGCAGACACCGGGCTGGTACAGCGTGTGACAGTGCTCCATATGGTTGCCGTGATGGATTAATTTCGCCCCCACCCCGTGGGCCGGGGCCCCTGGTGCATAGTGTCAGACGTCAGGAGCAGAGCCCTGTGTCGCGCCGAACGCAAGCGTGCTACTAGCGATAGCCCCCTTGGGCAGCCCTGCCGGAGTTCCTTAGTTATGGCCGTGCCCGGATGAGGTATCTCACATAGACATGTTTCGGGGCGGTCTCAGCATTGCCCGTAGCGTAAGTATCATCTCCCCAGCTGGAACTGACGGTGCCGTTGACCGTGCCATTGTTTAGGCGGCCTGTGACCGCTGAGCTGGACGCCGTTCTAGTTGTAGTTGTATGATAATAATAATCTGTGCGCTTTCCAGAGCCTGTTGTCAGTAAGCCTCCAGGTCCGCTAGGAGTAATATTCGTAGAGGCATCCACATACTTCTGCCCGGCAGCAGTACCAGTCAGGGCCGTACTGGCCAGCTGCCCATTCCAGGAATGGGTATGCGCGGGCTGGCCGTGAACGTGGCTTTTAAAGGTATCCTGAACCCTCTCTCCCACGCTGTGTCCAGTATCCAGCCCGCGCAGGAATTGCGACCGGAAATCGGGAGTTCTGGAGCCGACGGCAGCAAACAGTTCCGGGTAGCTCATCCCCTCACTTCAGACGGGGAATCCTTGAGTACGAGAAAGGACTAGGGTATACACATTTTGTACGGCTACCCTCTGGCCTGAGCGTCGGCACGGCGCAAACGGAAAAGGAGGGCTTGCCATGCGGAAGATCGTTTTCGCTCTATTCGTCGCAATGGCCCTTGTCCTGCTGCTGGCGTCCGCCGTCAGATAGCAGTTGACCCCGGCCCATATGCGGTGGGTCGGGGTCGTAAAAGATAGTCCGTCGGTGGTAGCCGTGCACGGGGGCGCAAACCGCGCCGTGCCAGCCCCGGTTTCTGCCTGCCAGCAGGAGCCGGGGTTCCCTTTTTATATAAATCCCTCTCCCCCCTTTGGCAAGCCTTCTCATGGCCGGGCACGCACCAGGTAGCGCACCGCCATATTCACCGGCCTGTTTTCATTTCCTGTTGGCACTACACGAGAAAGATCAAACATGGTGGTGTGCTTGGTATAACTTCCGCTTCCAATGCCAAAATAGCCGTCAACATAAGACCAAAATGGCCCTGTTCCACCATTTGCCATCCCAAGCGAAAACACTCTTCCTGTGACATTTCTAATAGCATCTCCCTGTGGCTCTCCCAGCGCTGCGGAATTTCCGCCGTGCCCCCGGAGGAACAAGCCCCGCAGATCGGGCACTTGTCCGCCTACCAGCGCAAACAGTTCCGGGTAAACTGTCTTCGATATACTTTGTCCATTACATTCCAGCCAGTTATAAGAGCCGTCAGAATTTTGCCAATCAGCCGGATTCTGTGCAACTGGCCAAGAGATAATCGTACCGACAGGGATGGAACTGGTGCCTTTTGCGATGACCGCAACGGTTGTCGGATTAAACGTCGTGGAGTCCGCCCCACAGACTGGACGGATCGGAATGAGCAGGCAGAGGGTGAAGACCAAAAACACAAAGAATTTTTGCATTGGAGGCTCCATATGAGGGGGGCGGTGCCCCCCTCGGATTGAACTACGGCTGACCAAAAAGCTGTTTGGTAACGGCCACGACCTGGTCAAGCAGGTAGAGCTTTTCCAGCAGGCCAGCATCCGGGTTGTCATCTTCAGGCTCGGAACTGGACGAGGCCGGACACTTGATAGCAGAAATCCGCAGGCTGTCGCTTTCCAAGGAAAACGTCCATTCTGCCGCATCGTCTGCTTTCGTCATGCCGACTTTCAGCTTGGAGATGCCGAAACCTTTTTCCAGTCCGGCATCCACGGCAGCCCGGTCATTCTTGGCAGTAATCGTCACCTGCTCATTGTCGGCATCCAGGCCAGAGAGCGTGATGACTCCCGCTTCTGCCAGCTCATACCTGTCTCCATTCACATCGGCTGTCAGACCTTCAGCATAGAGCGTATGCAGGCACGCTCCCATGTTTTCCACGGGCTGTAATTCTGCCACCTCGATGCCAAAAGAAGATTTGAAGTAGTCCTTAAACTTTTCCAGTATCCCTTTGGACTTCGTCGCCACATACAAAGTGCCATTAGCCAGGTTCAGGGCGACATCCACCGTGGAGGGCACGGGTTCTGCCTTGGCCAGAAGTTTCAGACGGATCGCTTCCTTCAGCTCTTTTTTCCGTGTCCGGGGAACACCATCAATGCCCTGGGCGGAGTATTTTGCCAGCTCGTCTTTCAGTGCTTCAGCAAGATGCTTCTTCACGACCTGAGCAGGCACAGACCGTTTATCCATGCGGAACGCCCAGCAAAGCCATTCGCCTTTGTCTGGAGGGGAAACCTGCCAAGCCGTATCCATCGGATCATCAATGTTTACCCAGCCAAAGGCCAGTTCTTCCGTTTTGGCATCGTCAATGGAGCGGAAAGCAAATTGCTTGAGCTTGGCAGCGGTGACGGCCTTGGTGTCAGAAAAGTGGAAACAAGAAAGGTCTGTGGACGAGGATTTCAAGCCTGCCATACTTACTCCTTAATTCTTGGGAGGATTTTCAAAATCAGGGGTTCCATCATCTTTGGCCCAGAACCTGACTTTACATTTCGGGAAACCAGAACATCCGAACCAGACCCCCCCGGACTTGGTAGGTCTGACCACCAGGGGCTTGCCACACTTGGGGCATTTGAAGTCCGTTTCTTCAGAACGTGTCTTCTCCTTCTCCTGCTTCGCGCCGGGACGGCCATGCTCATCAGCAAACGTAGTCCCGCAGGCCTTGCACCCCCAGAAATTCCAGCCTTTTTCTTTGGAACGGATATGTCTGAAATGTTCGCGGTCGCCACATTCAGGGCATGGGATGGTGTGGTCACAAACGAATTTATCCAGCTCTTTCATGAGCTGGGTATGAAAGTCGCTGACGCAGTCTACATAGGTCAGCTTACCGCTGGCCACGTCATCCAGACGCTCTTCCATGTGCTTGGTAAAATCCAAGTCCAGGAAGCCGAATGCCCCGACCAGGGCGTCCACAAGTTTTTCACCGCGCGGCGTGGGTACGAGGAAACTTTTTTCCTCCCGGACATAGGATCGTGCAACGATGGTTTCCATGATGGCAGCATATGTTGCAGGACGGCCTATGCCGCGCTTTTCCATCTCCCGGATCAACGACGCCTCAGAGAACCTGGAGGCAGGCTTGGTCTTTTTGGTCTTAACGTCGCCTCGAACTGCTGTTGCCTGGCATCCGGGCTTGAGAGAGGGGACAGCGTTATCGGGTTCGGCCTCCTCGGCATCACTGAGCGACGCATCCTGTGCCATCACCATTTTCCAGCCCTGTTCTTTGAGTGTCCGTCCCTTGGCCTCAAATATGGCTGTTTTGCCTTCCACACTACCGGCCAGTCTGGCCACACGCACATCAAACACGGCATCGGCTAACTGGCTGGCCAGCGCACGAATGCGGATCAGGCGATATAACGCCTTTTCGTCCGGCGTTTCTCCGGCATCTTCCACCTCGATATGGGTAGGGCGTATGGCTTCATGGGCTTCCTGTGCTCCTGCTTTGCTTTTCCAGGTACGAGGCTTTTCCGGCAGTGGCCATCCTTGAGCGTCACAGTACGCCCGGATTTCAGCAATAGCGCTATCGCTCAGATTAGGGCTGTCTGTGCGCATGTAGGTGATCTGCCCGGCTTCATAGAGCTTTTGCGCCAAATCCATAGTCTTTTTGGGCTTGAACTTGAGCGCGTTGCTGGCCGCCTGCTGCAACGAGGAAGTCGTGAAAGGAGCCGGGGGAGCGGTGCGGCGTTCATTTTCGTCGCACGCAAGAATTTCCAACGTGCGCAGGGCAGCTATTTTTTCCGCAGTATTTTTGTCCAGGAAGTACTCCTGCCCATCTTCCAGCCACCCCTCTTTGGGCAGCCAAGAGGCTTTCCAACCGTCAGAAATATTCGCTACAGCCTCAAACACCAGTTCGACTCCATAGTGCGTGGTGGAGACGAATGAGCGGATGGATCGCTCACGTTCGACAACAAGTCGAACTGCCGGACTTTGCACGCGGCCTGCGGACATCTTTTCTTCAGCAACAGCCATACACAGCGGCCCAGACACTTTATAGCCGCACAGGCGATCGAGCGCACGACGAGCCTCTTGAGCATGGACGAGGTTCATATCTATCTCACGCGGGCTACTCAGTCCTGCCTGGACATCCTGCGGCGTGATGGCCGTGTAGGTCACACGTTTATAGGATTTGATCCCCAGCGCGTCTTTGAGGTGCCAGGAAATGGCTTCTCCCTCCCTGTCGGGGTCAGATGCCAGGAACACCTCGTCAGCATCCTGAATCAAGCCGGCGAGCTTCTTCAGGACGTCCGGCTTGGTTGGTGTATAGCGCAGTTCAAAGTTCGGCGGCTCCAAGCCATAGCCTTGATTCGGCAGGTCACGCACATGGCCGCAACTGGCGGCAACACGCCATTCAGCGCCAAGAATATTTTGCAATTTCTTAATCTTGCCAGGGCTTTCAACAATCAGAAGTCTCATCGAGTAAGCTCCTTTTCCTGCTCGATCTTTCGCCCTAATCCCAGCTGATGCCGGACAGCTTCAAGTCCGCGTGCTTTATGCAGGTCATTGAAATCCGTCAGGCCTTGCGATTTTTCTTTTTCGGTGAACAGGGGCGTTTTGACAGAGCCATTGACCTTCTGAGCAGCCATTTTGGCTTTTTCCAGGCCGACATTATACGGCTTGCCCTCTCTCTGTATGGAGTGGTCATTGTCTGCGCAGATGGTAATTGCCGCATTAGGGTATTTGGCGCGGATCGCTTCAGCTACAGGCAGCAGATTGCCGGAGTCAAAAGCGACAGCCACGGCTTTTCCCGTGGCCATATGCAGGGATGCCCCCGTGGCATACCCTTCGCACAGGAGGATTTCTCCCTGGGATAAGTCCTTCTCATCGGCACCGATCAGATGGAAATTCCCTTTTTTTTCCATACCTCTTGCAAATGTTTTCTGGCCATCCGGGGCAATGGCCTGGAAGCCGCGCAACTGGCCCTCTGCATTTTTGAGCGGCACAATGAGGTTGCCCTGGTCTTCCTTGAGGCCAAAGGCCGATACTCCCTTCCTTTCCAGGTAGGGAGAGGAGGACGCCCAGGAAAAACTGTCCCACATGGCTTGGCATCGCTGTGCGGCAGCCTCATGCGCCTTGGCACGCTCCTGCTCCTGAGCCTGAAGTCGTGCCGTTCGTTCCTGGCGCTGTTTTTCAATTTCAGCAGGAGACAGAATCACCCCAGACGCAACCAGCTTCACCCTGTCTCCCGTGACATGATTCTGTGCCCAGCCCGCAGGCCGTCCATCTCCATGCAAGCAGTAGCTCCCATCCAGACCATGCCCTTGCTTTGACAAAAGGGGAACTCGATGGATTTGTCCGTCCATCTCTGGGAGCTGTCCCTTCAAATCAAGGCCAAGGTCAGCCAGCTTCCGTGCAAACTCCTCTTGCGGCGAGAGGGTATCCATGTCCCGGCATCTTTCAGGATTCGGCAGGAACCGCTGTAGCGGCTCAAGATCAGTCCCCTCCGGGGCATACCACTGCTTTTGGCGGGCATCCCAGCGGGCACCCAGCGCCTTGGCCACGTTTTTATCCTTGTAGGGGACGTGAAGATACGTCTTCTCTTGGCTTGTTTTGGAGGCAAACTCCATGCTTGGCTTGTTTTCAGGAGCGGACAGGTACTGCCGCAGCGGCGCGAGGTCAGTCCCCTCCGGGGCATACCACTGTTTTTGACGAGCATCCCAGCGGGCACCCAGCGTCTTAGCCTGTTCTTTGTCCTGGTACGGTATATGGAGGTAGGTTCTTTCCTGCGCAGCTTGTACAGGCGGAGGGGCCATATCCATCGTTTCGGGAGCCTCATCCATAGCGTGCTCAACGGATTTTTCTTTTTGCATTTCCATACTCAGAACAAAGTCATGGATGCGTTCAGCGTCACGGCAGGCGCGCATTATTTCCAGAGGATCGTCCTTCAGTGCGGCGATCCATGATTTTACGTATGCGGCGTGCTGTCCGGGATCATGCCCGACACCAATGTCTTGCCCGACCATCCAGGAGGAAATCTCTGCACGCAGCTCTTCTTTGGCGTAGGTGGAGGAGCCGAAGGGACCGAACTCCCGATTCAGGCGATCAGGATGCCCTGTCCCGTGCCCCAGCTCATGCAATGCCGTTGCATAATACTGGTCGGCTTGTGCGAAGCGGGTTTTGGGAGGCAGGTGGATTTCATCACTCGACGGGCGATAGAATGCCCGGTCACGCTGATCGTGCCTGATGATAGCGCCGGAATTGGCCAGAACAGCTTCAGCCTTCTCTTGGGGATTCCAGGCAAAGGCCTTCTCTTGCTCCGGGATCGGAGGGAAGTTTTCCACCTGTGCCGCGTTAAAAACGCGAGCCATGCGAAGAATGGGCCGTGCCAGTTCTACCGTCTCACGAACGGGTGTACCGTCATCTCCCAGGACAGGCTGTCCATTTTCGTCCATTTTGTCCTGCTCGCGGGTGAACTGGTAGTAGACGACAGGCGTGGAGCGACTGCCCTGTTTGATGCGGTAGCCAGCATCATTGGCCTGCTTCAGCGTCATCCAGCGTGGATCAGCATAGCCCTGCATGGCAAGATGCAAGCGGTTGACCCCACGATAAACTGTCCCGGACAGAGGATTGCGAGGAGCCATGTTTTGGGCGGGCGTCCAAGGCTTTTGCCACGGCGCGGTTCCCTCTTCCAACATCTTGATGATTTTCTCCGCGAACTCCTCATGGAAAGGAATCCGATCCTTTTTATTTGTGGCCATCATCCCCTCCCTGCGCCGCAAGCAGGGCGTCGTCCATCACTGCTTCCAGTGTCAGAGCATCTTCCGTAAACGCGCCCATCCCTTCAGCCAGATCAGGGTCAAGAGCCACGCCAAACCCCTGTTCAGCCTGGTTGAAAGCATCGGCAGCCGCTGCGACCTGTTCAGTTTTATCCATAGTTCACTCCTTTATGGTAAAAACGGGCTTGACCTTGACCACGTCGGCCAAGGGCACCAGCCCGAAGAATCGGCTGTCAAAGCTGCCGGGATGATCGGACAACGCCAAGCACATGCCGTCAGGAATCATCCCGGATTCCAGAGAGCTGCCAGGCAAGAGGCGGCCTGCGGAATCTTCATGCCGGGCAGCGGGCCAGCGGCTCGATCCAGAGATTGTGCTGAGATGTATGGCGTCAGACTCTATCGTTATGGCATCTCCGGGCATCCCCACCACTTGCTTCAGCAATGGGCGCAGACCGGAGGGACATGAGCCAGGAGCAAGGTAGCCACGTTCTTTGGCCAGCAGTGTCCAGACAGGCGATTTCAGACAGAAGGCGATGAAATCCCCACGTTCTGGAGTCCCAGAAACGATGCGGTAAATGCCTTTTGGCAACGATGGAGTCGGGTTGAGCCGAAAACCGGCACAATACAGGAACAACATCATTCCAACGAGGCATATCAAAATTGCCTTCATGGCCGATCTTCCAGGAAACTCTCGAACGTCACAGGTGCCGCTATGTCCTGCTCTTTCGGCTCGATAGTAAGGGGAACCTCACGAGGGAAATAGAGAGAGTCGGTCATCCCGGCAGGCGAGTTTTCCGAAATTCCCGGCGCAGGGATTTTAGCGCGCTGCGAAAAGACCAAATCCTTAAAGTACAGAATCTGCATTCCATATATTGGAAATTGGCCAGCGGTAAAAATGAGCATATGTCCGGGCTTGGTAATCTTTCCGCTGCTGTCCTTCTCCGCTCCAGGGAGGCGGGAACACTCGTCAGGTGTCAGCAAGGGCCTGGCTGTCTCTGCGATATTGATGGATCGGGAACGCCCGCTCTTGCTGATGGAGACAGAGTTCTTTTTTTCCACAACGGTTGTTTTGCCGGTCATTTTCGACAGAAGTTCCGCTGTCTCCGCGTCATTCGGCGCATAGGCTATGCGAACATGACAGTTAGCCATCAAGGCATTGTCTTTTCCGTAGACCCCATTGAGCTGCTTGGTGTCTTGCACGATCAGATAAAGCTTGCCGCCATAACCGGCGATGTACGCAATGGCTTTCTCCAAAATCGGCACCTTGCCCAAGCTTGTCAGCTCGTCCAGCATGAACAGGAGCCGGTGTTTGTATCCAGCGACGCTGGCACCATCCTTGAACTCCATGCTGGAACAGACACGGCGCACGATCATATCAAGCATAAGCCGCATCAGGGGACGCACCCGATCTATGCCGTCTGGAGGTGTCACAAGATACAAGTCCAGAGGCGTCTCGTGGTTCATGAGGTCATGGATATGAAAATCCGAGCGGGCTGTGTTGATATTGATGATGGGGTCCCGATAAATGGCCATATTGACCAGCGCCGAGGACAGGACGCCGGAGGCTTCATTCTCTGCCTTTGCGGCCATTTCACGGGCCGAGCTGGCTATGAAAATATGACAGGCCTCACCAACACGGGCGTCCGCGTCCGGAGCGAACTCCCGAAACAGCATCGCGTGATCCATGACCATCATCTCATCCAGCAGTTCCGCTGTTGTACGGTCAGGATCAGACATCATCAGCGTCAATTCCTGAAGAGACGGCATGCGCCCTTGCCGAGAGCGCACAACCACGCAGCAATGCAGGATCAAGCCTGAAAAAAAGGCGAAGGCTGCCTTTGTCCAGTGGTCTTCCAGGCCTTTGCCGTCAGGATCGACCAGCATAAGGGCCAGATTCTGAACATCCTGGACAGCTTCCAGCGAAGTCAGACGGATTTCATCCAGCGGGTTGAAAGCGCAGCCGAAGCCGGACGAATCCGCCGGAGCAAAACGCAGAACTTTATGCCCCTGGGATTTGCGCCAGCCGGAAGTGAGCGCCCAATTCTCCCCCTTAATGTCCAAGGTCAGGGTGGAGCCTGGCCAGGACAGAAGCGTCGGCAGGATCAGGCCCACCCCCTTGCCTGAGCGTGTAGGGGCAAAACACAGGATATGCTCTGGGCCGTTATGTCGAAGATAGCGTAATATGTTCTTTTTTGTATCGAACCATCCACCGACATACACACCTTGTCCGCCGAGGTAGCCCATACGCTCGATTTCTGCTTTTCGTGCCCAGCGGGCCGATCCGTGCAGTTCCTGGTTTCCTTTGAGACGCCTGGCTGCGACGACACATAACAGGGCAAGGAACAGCGGCAGCAGGAAGAATGCCTGTCCAAGTACAAGGGCATTATCCATGACGGGTTGGGAGATGCCTTCCCATGTAAAAACACGCCACGGGGCATAGACTGGAACACCTAACACCGAAAACCAGGGCTGCCCCAGCATGGGATGGAAGCCGTAATCAGACGCGATTTTCAGCGTTGCCATCTCCATGCCCAGCAGGGCCAAGAGCGGTATTGCCGCCATAAATGCCCATAAGACAGTATGCTTGCGGTTGGCCTCGGTTGTCTGAAGGCCATATTCTTGCTGCTGCGCCATTTCCCTCTCCTCAGTGCCGCCAGCGCGTGTAGGGTTCCCTGAAGATTACGTCCTTCGTGACCACGATATTGAACTGGTAGCCTGGCCTGATCTCCAACGTGGGCTTGATGCTCAGGTTACGCTGAAGGAGCGTCGTCGTTGTCTGGCCAAGCTGCTGCGCCAGAGAGGCCGTCATCTCATCAGTCATGCGTGTCCCGTTGTCCGTTTCCGTGCTGTCATTGGCCCCGTCCAGAGCGTAGGCCATGCCCCCAGAGACCAGCGACATCATGAGAGCCGATCCGAAAATCCGGGCGTAATGGTTGTCCACATCGTCATTGAAGCCTGCCATACCGGCCATATCAGTACCTGGCATTGCGCCAAGGGAAATCGACGATCCATCGGGGAAAATGAGTCTGTTCCAGGCAATCAGGACACGCTGCTGGCCATATACGACACGGGAGTCATAAATGCCGTACAGACGAGCGCCCTGTGGAATAAGCAAGTTCAGGCCCGTCGCCGTGTCATAGACGTTCTGGGCTACCTGCGCGATCATGTTGCCAGGCAGATCGGAATTGATACCCGTCAGCATCACACCTGGGATTACGGCCCCGGTCTTCAGCTCCAGGGGCATCCCCTCAGTGCGCTGCTCAGGAAGCTGCCAGGACGTATCCTTGCGGGCACGGTCGAAAAAGGCCTCTTTGTCACGATCAGCGGCAGGGTTGTAGTAGCCATCCGCACCGGCAGACGCCGCAGAAGAAACGACATCCGATCCCGTGGTGGAGGCTGTGCCCGGAGCCGTTGATGCCGTGACTACGGTGCTTCCTCCGCTGGATACCCGCTTGGCGACCAGAGGAGCAGTCAGAGCATTCATGTACGATTGTGCCCTGACCCGCCTGATATTTTCGATTTGCTGATCCGGCTTGGCCTCCCTTTGGACAACAACGATAGGCTCCGGCTTGGCGGGTTCCGGGGGCACCATTACGCCGCTTGTCCTGTCTTTTTTGGGATCAAGTGCAAGTCCGCTTCCTTCCACAAGCCAGACAGGCTTGTCCTCTTCGCTGACTGTCGCCGCTTTTTGTGGCCCTTCCTTTTTTTGAGGGTCATGGGCGAAATTGACGCTGTATATCAGTGCAGCCAATAAGAGGATCAGCACGATCAGTAGTGCGTATAACGGCCAGCGCCCCATCCTGGCCACGACAGGTTCAGGGGACATGACAAGTCCGTTGGGGGATTCATCCTTCATGCTAGCTCTTCCTGATGATCCGAATCTCTTCTTTGCCTGATCCCACGCCCAGCAGCAGCGTCAGTTCATCAAAGATGCCGTCAACGACCAGCTTTTTCCCATCCGCACGGTAGTTGACCAGGACATTTTCTCCTTTCCTACGGGCCAGCAGTACGGGCAGTTCCGTCGTTTTGCGCGGCAGATGAATGTAGATTTTTTCGCCGTCGTCAAAGACACGTTCCGGCTTCCAGGAGGCCTTCCCCCGGACGTCAAAGTTAAAGTTCAGCTTGGAAATATCGACGCTTTTCCCATCCAGCATGGCAGTATTGCGAGAGGTTTCCCGTTCCTGCGCAGCTTTTTTGGCAGCTATCTGCTGTTTCATGGAGTCTGCGTAGACAAAGCCCACATAAGGCGTATGCCCTGTACGTTGGGAGACAAGGCGAAGATGGTAGACGCGGCGATCCGTCGTGACCACCGCCGTGGTCTCCAGACCAGCGTCCACCGGTTTGATGAACAAATGTGTCGTTTCTCCTGCGGAGCCTGTTTCAACCATCCAGCGGGCGGAGTCTCCTACGATGACTTCATTGACTTTTTCCCCCGGCTGTAACTCCACATCACAGACCTGCATGGGGCTGGCCAAAATCGTCGGCAAGGATGCGCCATGCACATAGACCAGCTTCCCGGAATGAGAGAGAACCGGTGCGGGGCCACGCCCGGCCCAGGCACGAGTCAGGTTGAGCGCTTTCTTCTCCCGTTGAGTAAGGGGCACGGTGTCATTGCTGAGAAAATCAGGCAGATTCAAAAAGTCAGGAGGCAATTGCGGGGCAGCTTCCTGGGAAGCCGCCATTACAGCCGTAGGGGCAAGAACCAAAAAAAGCACCAAGGCAAGATATTTCATGGGAGAACTCCTATTGGATGGCAGAAGACGGGGCAGGCCCAAAGTTTTTAAAGACGCGGCTTGCGGAGAGACCTGTGATATACATGCCGCCCGGATTCCGCAGCAGGACGGCCTCTGAGGTCGGCGGTGAAATCTGAATGCTGACCGTGGCTTCATAGGTGTGCTGCTCAAGCACTACACCTGCATGAGAACGGATGGTTTCTGTCCACTCCACACGGTAGGAGTCCGAGCTGACAGGCAGGGGTAGACTTTGAATTTCGACATGCACCAACTTCCCGGACTTGGCGATTTCATAGGGGTTATTCGTTGCAAACCATTCCTTCAGTACCCCTTTGGCACTGCCAGTCACAAAGTAGCTGAGCCTCTGGATCATGTGCTTTTGCAGCTCAATGTCTGCGGTAACAGTGCGCCAGTCGGAGATGCAGGCTGCGATTTCAGCCTGAATCAAGCGTAATGGTGTTGCGCTGGCCTGATCTGCACGCGCGACAACAGCCGATTTGCCGAGCTTATCCACTTCGACGATGTACGGAATCGCTTTGACCTGGCAGGCTTGGATCACGTTGCCGGTGATAGAGCCTGCCAGGAGAACCAGGGCGATGATGGTTGTCAGTCGCCACTGCGCAGCGCGGCTGATGTACGAGCCATAGCGTTCCAGCCACTCTTGGCGGGCATTGAGATAAGGGTTATGGCCTTCCGTGGGCTTGGACGTGGATGCGTCGTTTTTTTCTTTCTTCTTGAACAGGCTCATTGTAACAACTCCTTGCGGGCCGATATTAAAATCTCAAGAGAGACAGGTTCTATTTAGCTCATAGCGAGGTTTCAGTTATGATAAATTCTGACCATGAGACATATAATAGCTCTAAAAACTTAACTATGCTAATTTCATTATATACTTTAACATCATCAAGATTTAATTCTTCTATAAATACAGTTACATCTTTACTGGTCGCGGCTGATACGGCGTTTACATTTACTGCATTATCGATGGATATGAATATTTTATTTTCAGCGCTTATGTTTATGTATATTTTGTCCATAATTTTTTACATATTTATAATCTGTATGTATTTGAATTGTAAAAAATATATCGAAAAAGCAATATGCAATGATGGCAAAAATATTATTGATATTATTTCTAATCTAAAGAAAAATGATACATATATTCTTATGATAGCTACAATGATGGCGGTATCTTCTATTGGTATGTTTGTTTTATTATCAGAGATTATTTTTTAGAATATAATCTATGATTATTATATTCATGCAAAATAGCATTACATCTATGACATACAGTATAAAAATGTCTTTTTTATCAGTCTTATAATGGCATATTGATTTTGCTATAGGGAATATTGGGAAAAAAGAAGCAGCCAAGCATCCGACTACAAAGACAATATATACACGACTTTTTATATATGCCATGAATAGAAATATAATAAAAAACATGGAAATTCCTAAACAGTATAATATAAACCACAATTTTAATACAAACGGGGCTTCTTTGAATAATTGAGAGCGTTCCATCGTAACTCCTCTCCCCATTAGTCTTTCCGAAGTCTGGCGGCCTCAATGCGCTGTCTCAGCGACGAGGATACGGTATTGTTGCGCGAATCCTTGTTGTGCATAGACTCCCGCGTGGCATTCCACAGGTTACTGGCCGTCCCTTTCATGATCCCCCTGACGCCCTGAGCGCCTTCAGCTTTTGCGACTTGCGCGGCCCTGCCGATATTGGCCACGCCAGCACCGGCAGCAATGCCCAATCCGGCAAGCCCTGCTCCGAGCGCTGTGACCGTTGACGTGAGAGCATTTCCGGTACTAACGTGCGAGCCTTGGATGATACCTGCAACGACGTCAGGCAGCGTTTTGACGAGGCAGTAGAAGATGATGCAGAACGAGATCGTGACGCCGATCTGGCCCCAATCCACATCTTTTGCTATTTGGAGTTGGGTGATGAAGTTGATACCGACACCCATAACAAGCTGCATGACCATCAGCTTGAAAGCTACGGCGAAGACATAGCGTAAGGCATTGACAGCGTAATCGCGCAAGAAAGATGTTGCTCCAAGTCCAAGCAATATAGATGACGCACACATGGCAACAATACACTCGCACTTGATTAAAATAATTTGCAATGATATAAGTGCAAAGCAAATCAATATCGCCATTCCGGCAAGAATATATGTCAATGACTCAAGTGGGCTCCATCCACTACATTTAATAAATAGGGATTTTGCTAATTCAAGACCAACAGTAAATGGTTTGTCTGATGCGTCCACAATCGTTGTTGCTTCTCCCGCGATTGATTTCAGCCCATTTATTATATTCCATGTCCAGGTATGATAGTTATTGATAACAGCAAGGAAAAAGCCTGCGGCTAAGATAACGAGGCAGAAATTTTTGATTGTATCCTTCAGGTCGGAAGCTCCAAGAGCCATTCGTATGCCAAGCCATGCTACTTCAAATACAGCACACCAATAAAAAAGGAGTTTTGCATATTTGAGCATGACTACTTCATACTTTGACAATTTATCGTGAAATTGAGTAACAATTTCTGACACAACAGTATCACCTTGCGTTGCAGCAAGGCATTCTGTTTGTTCAATAAATGACAAACAGGTGAGGAGAAAAATCATGAAAAAAATTTGTCTTAGTATTTTTTTATGTCTCATGTTTCTGGCAACCTCAGTAAATGCGGCATCGTATGAAGATATTTATGGATATTGGGAGTCAGATCAAAAATACCCACTCAATATCATACAATTTAGTGCCAATAAGTATTATTATGGGGAATACTCTCGTCCTGCAATATATTCCAGAAAAGACGGACTTATTTTTGTTCAATTTTCAAAATATTCCTCTCTGACTATATTGAAAAAAGGAGATGACTGTATCGAGATAACTTTCCCTGACCCCGGGCTTCCCAAAAAGATACCTTATAGGCGTATTTCCGAGGAAAAGGCTGTGAAAATAATCAAAAAGGATCAGGCCGGGAAGTAGTACCGATTTTCCCAAATCCTTCCAGCATATGACGATGTAGCTCCTGGCCCATCTGGCTTTCCTTCTCGGCTTTATCCTGGCTCGCCAAATCCGATTGAATCTTGGTTGCAAGAAGTTCGCGGAGCTGGCGAGCCTCTTGTATCTGAAGGGCTGCGAGCTGGTTTCCCGCCATGAGGGCCTTTTGCTGACCATCCGGGGTAGACAGGAGTTCATTGATATATGTTTCCAGCTCCCCTGATTCTTCCAGGTCTTTGAGCTGTTTCCCTGAAAGCTGGAAGGTCGCCTTCGTGGAATCATCCACACGACGGCTCCAGTTATCCCAGCTCGTGTGATAGGTCGTCATGCCGCCCTGGAGCATGTTGCGCGGCATTCTGGCCAAGTCCTTCAACTCAGATTGTGCGCTGTACAATTCATCAAAGACATTGCCCAAGCCGACAACATCATTTCTCATGGTGCTCAGGGCACCCGTGATCTTTCCAAACTTGGACATCTCGGCTGATATTTTTCGGATCATCTCTTTGGGGAGAGCCACGGTGTTTTGAACCATATTTGTATATTGCTCTATGTTTTGTTGCACCATTTGCAACTGTGCTGCTGTTTGCTGGATAGCTTCATCATATTCTTTAACAAGTGTTTTTAACTGCTCAAGGCTCGTTGCCTTTTCGATAGCTTGCATAAACTTGTCACTGCAATTTGTGCAGTACACAGTTCCTGACATCGTCTGAACGGGAACCAACAGCAAAGCGGTGATGATAATAAGAGAAGTCTTCATAAGTTACTCCAAACTATATAGCATGGCGTTCTTTCAGCCATACATTAGGCCAATCACGGCCATGAATTTCTTTTAGGGATTTGATACGAGCAATGCTCTCTTTGTCGGATGCGCCAACAAAGGCTAATGCGACCGGCCCCAGACCGAGCTGAAAAAGGCGACGGCCAGCAGGACTGACCATGTAGTAATCCTGCTTTGCGGTGGCATGGGCCAAGATGCTGATTTGTCGATCATTGAGTCCGCAGGCTTTGTAAAAGCCGTAGGTTTCATCGTTTCGGGCTTCCCGATTCGGCAAATAAATCTTGGTAGGACACGACTCCAGGAGGACATCCATGATACCCGACTGCCGGGCGTCGGAAAGGCTTTGTGTGGCCAAGATGACCCCACAGTTGGCCTTACGGAGAACTTTCAGCCACTCCCGTATCTTGGAGCGAAAAACAGGGTGCCCCAGCATGATCCAGGCTTCATCCAGTATGAGAAGGGCAGGCTTACCGTCCAACGCTTTCTCGATCCGGTGGAAAATGTAGAGCAGGACAGGGATCAGGTTGCGATCTCCCTTTTTCATCAGCTCTTCCATTTCAAAGACCGTGAACGTGGACTCACGCAGATTGTCCGTCCGGGCGTCCAGAAGCATCCCCATCGCCCCCCGCTGTGTGTAGTAGGCCAGCGCCTCGCGGAGAGATTGCTCCTGAACGGTATCCATGAAATGCGACAGGGTGCGCATGTGCTCCGGCTGTGTCGCCAGTCCCGTCATGGCGTCATGTATCGCTGCCCGATGGGAAGGCAGGACAGTCATCCCCTGGAGTTCCAGGAGTGTTTCTATCCAGTTTTCTGCCCAAGCCATCTCTGTCGGGCTTTCATCTATGCGCTGGAGAGGCGTGAAGCAGAGACTGTCTTCCGCTGCGATCTCATAGTGATCTCCTCCCGTAGCTTCGCAAAGCGGCAGGAGGGAATTGCCTTTGTCGAAGGCAAAAATGCGGCGATGCGCATAGCGCAGGAATTGCGCGGCAATCGTGGCCAGCAGCGTGGATTTGCCGGAACCTGTGGGGCCGAAAATCACAGTATGCGCCAGATCGCCGTCATGGAGATTGAACCAGAACGGCGTGGAACCGTCAGTCAGAAAGACGGCCAGCGGCGGCGAATCCGGCGGATAAAGCGGGCACGGGCACGTCGGCGTCCCCGTCCAAACCGATTGCAGTGGCAGCAAATCGGCCAGGTTGAGTGTGGTTATGAGGGGACGGCGGATATTTGCGTATCCGTTGCCCGGCAGACTGCCCAGCCAGGCTTCCAGGGCATTCATGGACTCTATGCGGCAGCCAAAGCCCTGCGTCTGGATCAGACGGCGCAACTCGCGCGCCTTGTCCTGAAGGCCATTCACATCTTCGTCCATAATGATGATCGTGGACGACAGGTAGCCCGCTCCCACATAGCCGGACTGTACCTCGGTTTTGGCCGTCTCCGCATCTTCGCGCATGAGCAGCGCATCACGATTTACTTTCGCGTTGGGATTGTTGAAAAATTGATCCATGAATCCCAGCACGCGCTGATTCCAGCCCTTGACGAAGCTGGTGATTTCCTTTTCCGCGTCATACTGGTCAAGACAGATAAACCGTGTGGAATAGCGCAGCTCGAACGGCAGACTGTCCAGAGCTGCGAACATGGCAGGCCAGGACTCTTGCGGAAGGCCATCAATGGAAAGGATAGCCAGATGTTTTTTCTCAAGCCCGTCTTCAAGGCGCGGGATCAGACCGCCGACAAGGTGCCGACTGCCCAGCAGGGCATCAAGGTACATGGGCACCGTGGGCACACGCACAGGCTGAAGCACGCCGGAGATGCAGAACTGCAAGTGAGCCAGCAAGTCTGAATGCAAAAATGTGTCGTTTGAGGCATCATACAGCTCGTATTCCTGAAGCCGGTGCATCTCCAACACAGAAGCGCAGGCGTCCTCAAATTCCATCAAGGAATCCTTGAATGTCTTGAGTCCCTTCTCCAAGGCAGACATCGTTTCCACGCCAACCTTGGCCGCGCCAGCCATTTTGGCGACATTGTAGTTGGGCAGATAGGTGACGGTCAGAAATGTCGAAGTGCTGTAGCAAACATCCTGCCCAAAAAATGCACGGCGCTCATCCTCTATGGCCTGGGAGACAGGATCAGGAAAGTGTGAGCGATCCGCATCCGGGTAAGCGCGCTGCGTTGTCCGGCAGGCATCGACGTGGATCATCCAGCCTGTTCCCAGACGCAGGACGGCGTTACTGACCTGCTCGGACACATAGGACAGTTCGGCAGGGGTAGAGCTGGCAGTATCCTCTCCCCGGATTTCCCATGCTGCCAGGAACGAGCCATCTTTTTGGAGTATAATCCCAGGCGCTATGAGCGCGGCATAGGTCAGCAGATCGGGAAGCCCTTTGGCTTTTGAACGAAAGTCTTGCAGATTCAGCATATTATTTACCGTCCAGAATTTTCTTCACATGCCCTACAACAGAGCGGGCATAGGCACGTCCCCGCTCCGGATTCTTGTGAAGCGGTGTGTGGTAATAGGCCACGGCTTTCCAGTTAAGACCGTGTCGCCGAATCTCCTGCGCAAGTATCCAGACACCGATCTTGATATTGTTGGCAGGTTCCAGCACCTGTTCCACCGGCCAGCCATACCGTTTGATCCAGTAGGCATTGATCTGCATGATCCCCACGTCAAACGAGCGTCCGGAGCGCATGGCCCACTGAGCGTACTGGATGGCTTCTTCTTTCGACCTGGGTCGTACATCCCGCCCAGAAATATTGATGATCCACGGATGGCAGCCGCTTTCCTGCCGGGCGATGGCCAGGGCCAGCACTTTGGGCACCTGATAGCGGGCACAGGGCGCGTCAAACAAAGGTTCCAGTTCTTGTTGACGATCCTGTAGCGCGCCAGCGTGGGCCAATCTGGCCAACAACAGAGCCATGAGAAAAAGCATGATGTTCAAGCCCTTGCAGAGTCGTGCATATGCGGGATAGTGTGGCTTCATAACATTACCTATCTGGAGGAACAGCTATGTTGTTCTTTGCTCTAAAGAAAAACTCTATTAATGATGCTACGATAAAAAGCCCCAAGTCCGTGAGCAGCCAAAGAAGTTTGACAGTGTTTCTTGAGGCTGAAAAAAATATGTTTGACCATCTCAAAGCATTCATTACTCTTTCATTTTTTCTTAATACTGGATGTCTTGCAGCACTATTTCAATTCAGGCCAGATATAAAGTGTTGTATTATCTTGTTATCAATAGGGACAGAGATATCACTGATTCTTTATTTAATATATTTTTTATTTCTTAACATATCTATGTCAAATTTACTTGAATATAATTTTGATAAATTTAAAACATCAAGGAGAATCTCTTACATGTTCTCATATTTTGGAGTTGCTTCATCTATCGTATCGTTTGGGATTGCTCTTCTGCTATTCATAGAAAAATTTTTAAATATATGGTGACATTTGCTGCAATCATAAAATACAAATTCGACATAATAAATATAAAAAATATTCTATCAACAATTCCACATTCAATATATATCATTTTTATGAGGTCTGAATTTTTAAATATTGCACATCTCGTTAAAACCATATGAAGAAAAATCAAATATGGAATTACACCAAGAAAAATAAAAAGCATGTTAAATCTCCATAGTTAGAAATTTTGCACTAACTCTTTTATGGAGTTGGTGTCTCCATCTGTTTGACGCACATGGCCAGAACCATGATCCGCCCGTAATCGTCAGCCGGGTAAACCCAGCCTTGTTCATCTCCAAGGGAAGAGTCGCCAGTCTGTACACGAAGGTGGACTTGCCATTCTGTATCCGAGACCGAGGTAGCCCAGGTCTGAATAGCCGTCATTGGCGGTGCGTCCGGCCCTGCTTCCGAGATTGCAGGAGCGGTAAAAATCGCTGGCGTCAGCCCGGTGCCTGGCGCACAGGACGGCTTTGTGATGCGGTCGCCGTTTTTGGCCACGGTCGCGTTTTTCATCAGTGCGGTGTTCCCAGAGTCCCCAATGATTTCCAGCGAATTGTTCCGGCAGAGGTAAAGCCCTTGAAGGCTGTCCAGGAAGATGCGGCCCTGCTCGTCCGTGCTGGTGCAGGATTCTGAGGTGATCTCCCGTGGTTCAAACTGGAGGTCAGAGACATTGCGAATGGCGTGATCCGTCATATCCAGTTCCGTTTGCATGGCATTCAGTTCAGGTTGTCCCGGAACTGCCACGCGATAGAGGAAGTCCTGCCCCAAGGCGGAAGAGTCATAGGTGGAAACGGCTCCCAGATGCCCGGCGCCGGGCGACGCAATTCCCACAGTCCCCAAGTTCAGCACCCAGCCATTACCTGCTCCCTGAAGCATGTTTTCCGTTTGGCCGGGCAGGACGCCGGACGGGATATGTCCACCAGCCCCGCCAATGAGGGCCGCAGCGCCCGGAACCACGGCATTCAGGAAATGATCCGTTGCATTTTCTCTACCCCCGGTAGTCAGTACGATGGCCTGTAAAGCACCATTTTGCGGCTGCCGGATGTAAATTTGATAGTCCTGAAGCCAGGCGTTCTGGGGCTGAAAGCCATCAGGCAAAAGCCCATCCGAAATAAGGTCAGCAATGCTGATCGTCGGGCCTGTCGTAGCTGTCGCTTGAGAAAGAAGCGTATCTTGGTGCTGATTGACGTACTGGTTGGCTGCCCTCATCACCATAGTCATGTGATTTGCAATAATGCGCTGTTGTACAGCAGAGTTTCCCGTTTCCCACCATCCAATCATATATGGAATCATGATGATAACGACGATGATTGCGCCGATTGTGCTCAGTAAGTTCATCTGTCGATCTCCGTAACGCTGACAAGGGAACCATTAGGGATAAAGGCAGGCACGGTAATCACATTCCCCATCACAGGGATAAGGCGGCCATTGCTGGCCATTCCCAAAGCAAAACTTCCCCTGAAGAGCTGACGCACAGCCGTGATTTCTTGCATCGACGCATCACCGTAAACGTAGCATCGACCCGCATCCACGCGCGCACGCCAATTACGCAAGGCGCGCCAGCTCTCAGGGAGATCAAGTACAGCAAGCGGTATGTCTCCAGAAAGCCCATTGTTTTCATAAACATATCGGAAGACTTCATTACGATAGATTGCGTAATTGACTGCTATCGCACTGAATGAAGACTCTTCAGAAGAAAAGTCCACAGTGCGTTGAATCATGGCTCCTACCCCAATGAGGAAGATAAGAAAGACAACAGGCTTCATTTTATAACCTAGCGTGCTGTGAAGATAAGGCTACTGGCAGCCGTGCAGGCCCCAGCAATAGCCCCCACATCCGTAGGATCGACGACGGAACCATTGACGGAGATGGATTCCCAGGAATCCGGCTGGAAGCGGGCGAGCTGTATGCAGGCATCCTGCGGGACATTGTCCAGCGTGATCGAGAACTGGCCGTTATCGGCGTCATTGGCCAGCGTGACATCACCACCCCAGGCGTTCTTCATGCTGTCCCCCTTGAGGAAAGCCTTGGGAACGATACCGGCACTCATGGCAACGTCATTGTCCAGGTTGTCATAGTTCGTGCCGAAGAAGAGCTGCTGGGTCTGCATTCGCAGCAGAACGAGGTTTTGTTCCGTCGTCGCCACATTGGATTTGCCAAATGCGGAATACAGGCCAAATGCGGCGGCAGAGATCAGGAGCAGGCCGACGATCAATGCGCCAACGGTTTCAAGAATACTCATCACATTCCTCCCTGTAGTGTTGCTTGAAGCCCGCCAACAGCCAGAGCAACCATGCTCAACTGGCCGATGACGAGGGCAAACATGAAAACCTTGATTTTCCCAGCGAGACGCTGGATGCCTTCAATACCTTCAATAAGCCATTCGTCTGCCAGCTCTATGAGATGATTCTGGAAGCCCGGCATTCGCGAGTAGACGGCCAGGGTATCGACAAGCTCAGGGCTGGGGAAACGCATTCCTGACTTTTTAAGTGCCTGTCCAAAATCAATGCCCTGCCCAGAACTTGCCAAAATATTACTGACTACCTCCCGTAAATACGGGCTAGTCGAAATATCTCCAGCCATACTTTTCAATATGTTTGAAATTTGGTGACCAGCCCGCATTCGTGTTGCGACTGCGTACAACCATAGTGTTCCTATTGTTAATCTATATATTGACCACGGCACAAATCTGTCCGCTATTCTCCTTCCTGATCCTATCCAATTAGCAAAAGAAAAAAATACAACACATATCAAAATGAGTATGACTATGCCTAATGCTGTTCCACGCCATGAAGAAATAAACGAGCTTTGCAGATACAGAACATAGGCAGCTCCTTGCCATGTTTCTGGATCAGAAAGCATAGCGAGCTGTGGCATCACACGCTCGGCCACAATAAGCATCATAATGACGATCAACAGCAGCAACATCAGCGGATAGGCCAATGCGCCGATCAGGCTCTTTCTGATACTGCTTTTCGCATCCAAGACTTTGCTGGCCAGCAGCAGACCTCCCGCCAAGCGACTGCTGTCTTGAGCCGAGCTAATGAGCAGTGTTTCTTCGCGGCTGGCCAGTCCATCCAGTGCCGCGCCCAAGGTGCGCCCGCGTCCCAGCTTGTGCAGGATATGTGCATAGACTTTGACCAGAGGGGACTTCCGCTCTTCTGCCTGGAACTTGAGCAGGCGAAGCGCCTCATGCAGATGCATCCGGTTCTGAAGGAGTTTGGCTAGCTGTTTCCAGATGCGAGACCTCACCCTTGTGTTAAATGCCAGACGTGCAATCAAATCAGGCATGTTGGCCTCTTTTGCCGGATTCCACGTCGGCATTTATGGGCATGGCCAGCATTTCTTCAGTAATGGCAGGATCAAGGACACCCGACATGATGAGGTGGCGAGCATGCTCCAAGTAGGTCATGCCTCCCAGATCGGAGAGCCAATACTTTTTTGCCTCCTCATGCTGCCGCTGGCGCAACAGAGCTAGAAGCCGGCGATCTACCGCAATCACTTCCGCTACAACCGTTTGCCTATGCAGCCCCGGATGGCCGGATTCCATGCAGTGTTTGCAGCCGCTTCCCCGGATGCAGACTTCATCGAGACAGTCGTCCGGCATGGAGTTCCGCAACCTGTCCAGCAGATCGGGAGCAATGGCGTCCAGGTGATCCAGAAGACGTATCTTGCAGTACGGGCAGAGCTTGGGGACAAGACGCTGAAACACCAGGCCAGACAACACGATGGGGTCACAGACGATGTTAAGGGGATCAGCGACACGGGAACGGAGTTGAACATCCAGACGCTGGATGATGCCCAGAGCGTCGGCGGCGTGGATGGTGGCCCAGACCGCATTACCGGACAATGCGACCTCAATGGTGGCCAGCGCGGCTTCGGCATAGCGGATTTCACCGATCATCACGGTGTCAGTATCATCTCGGTTGGTGCCCGCGATCGCATTGGTATAGGCGTCGCCTCGCTCATCTCCCTCTTTGGAGTTGACGGGGATTTGGTACATCCCCCGGATCGGCTTCTCCGGGGGGTCTTCGATGGACAGAAAGTTGTCCCCCGGACGTTCTTCGATCAACGCTTCCATGCAGTGTGCCAGCGCCGTCGATTTACCGGAGCCGGTAGGCCCGGAGATAAAGACGATACCAGTTCTGGCCGCAAGCGTCCGAAAAAGCCTGGTCTGGGCTTGGGCAAGTCGTTTGGTTCCCGCCTGGTCAACAACCTCTATCGTCTCGTTCGTATATCCCAGCTTGGCCAATCTCTCTTCCAGACTGCCGGAAGCACCCGACGTGTCATGCAACAGGCGTAGCGGCATAAACGTTCCCTTGCCGTCAGGTGCCCCATCGCATTCAATAGGTTCGGAATGGATACGAACAGAGTACAGGCCTTGCGGCAGGTAGTCCCGATTGATGATACGACCATCAAGCCGAGATATGGGATCAAAAGCAGGAGCATCCTGTGCAGCACCAAGATGCTCATAGATGGTTCGGATCATATGTCGTCCTGTTTCGGCATCGAACTCCATATCATCACGCAACAGGCCAAGCACACGAAAGCGTGTGCGTACATGCGTTCCCATATCCGCTATATGTATATCCGTTGCGCCAGCCTTGAAGCCACGTGCAATCAAGTCAATCGCCAACTGCTGGACTTCGTTGTCACCTATGCCACTACGGGAGGCATAGCGAGAAAATTCAGCATCAAAACGGCTAGGCGGGACAAAAGAAAATGCTTTTATGCCCATAACTGCCAAATTTGATGCAAAATTTATGAATGCCATATTCCCCTGAATCTCATCAGACACAATCAATGAGTCATCCATCAGGGCGATACGAGCACGGATTTGATCGGGAAGATCGCTGATAAGCTGCGTTATGCGGGTATGCACTTTCCCTATCCTCTATTCAAACGGTATCGTTGAAGACTTCCCCGATTTGTGAATGGTCACTCCTTTGCGCGTCACATGCAGCCGTCCGCCATTAAACAGCGATCCGTTATTGATCGTGACCGTGTGTCCATCCGCCATTCGCAGTGTCGCAGACAACCTCCCCTCAATGCCCTGGACAGAAACAACAGCAAGACGTCTGGATGGAGCCGAAGCCGCAGAACCGGGCGTTGATGAACTTTTGGGGGCCGCAGGTGGAGGTGTCAGGCTGGGCAATACCAACTCCTGCTTGGAGGGCTGGCTAAGGTCTTGCAGACGCTTTTCCAGCTCACGGATGCGCACTTCCTGCTTCAGCAGCTGCTCATGGCCACGTTTGCGCGTCAGTTCCCCCAGCGTGCTGGGCGAGTTCAAGTCTTGGGCGATGGGGGCCAAGCCGGTTTCTCCCTTTGGAGTCTGCGTCGGCAGCTTAGGAGGCTTTACCTGTGCCTGCGGAATCTGCTTCGGGGTTGTCTTGGATGGAATTACCGGTGCAGGAGACGAGGACAATATCTGCCATGCCACAGCTCCCAGCACGATTATTGAGGCCAAGCCAAGGCCTCCCCAAACAAGAAGGCGTTTCTTTTTAATGTCTTGCATAAATTTTCCCCTTGACTGCCCATTTTCCATCAAACTTTATGGATTCAACACACAATCCTGGGATTGCGGTCAGAAATTCAAACAGCCCTACTTTCTCTCCAGCCCTGTAATCCATCAAAATATCGGGTAGTTCGGAGATCTCCCATGTACCTTCGTGCCACGGTGCTGTAATTTTCGTTTTTTTGTCGATATTGCGTGTTTTCTGCGCTTTGAATTGAGGCAAGGACAGTCGTGCCCCAGATGCCTGTGTCACGTCCGAAAGCAACGCAGTTGCTTGCTTGCGATCCACCAACGCATGGTGATCTGTTCCTGGCCCGTCCATAAGGCGAGCGGAACTACGCAGCGTTACAGGGATAGACGACCGGGCTGTAAGCATGTCTTTACCGTCCAGCATCGCCCCGCTTGGTAGCGTCGTAAACGTCGCTCCTTCAGCGTACTGCCATTCAATGTTGATCTTTTGTCCAATGCATGAGGCAGACTTCAACTCCCAGCCATTCGACGCCAGGGGGAGAGCCAGCAGGCTAGGTAGACACGCTGCGGCAGCATCAGAGGCTAAGGGCTGTTGTTGCCACTCCATAGGGAAAAATCGTTCAGGATGACGTTGCATGTCTTCCATGCGTGCGGCGTGTTCCTGCTTGCGCAGCACCGCAGATTCCAGGGCAGCCTTTTCCGTAAAATGGTCATAGATAAAGAAGGTTCCCAGCATGATAGCCAGCAGTATCCCCAGGATCGTCAAACGCAGGATCGTGCTTCGGGAGGCCATGCTGCGCAAATTTGACAGATGACCTTTGGCTATGAGCTTGTCCAAAGTAGAGAACTGGATATGTTCTTCAAGCCAGAGTTCACTTTCGCGAATCGACTCGTAGTGTTCGACTGGAAGGCCAGAGAATTTTTCCAACAGTGAGGCGAACGACGCTGCTTCTTCGGAGCTGAAGAAGACCTGATCCCCATACTCGCTGACCACGCCATCTATCCGAAGATGAAGCCACCAAAACTCTTTGGCAGGGCCTAAAGCAGGATCAGGGGCACACAGCTTGAATATCCCCAGAAAAGAGTCTGGACAGCGCAGACAAGAGCACAAGGCCGTTGCCGAGGAATAGTTAGACCACGTCTCTACAGTTCCAAGGCCATACTGTATGCCCTGCGTTGTCGTGCGCCTTGCCGCAGCGTTAAACTCCTCATCCTGGAGTTCGGACAGCGCCTTATGCCCCATGTGCCCCAATCGCTGCCGGACAGGAGCCATCCAGCGCAAGCCAAGCACCCACGTCGTTTTTTTGAGGGTGATAAGCTCCATAGCCTAATCCTCTGTCCCGCCACCGGCGGCTTCGACTTCAATCGTGATAACCAGTAATGTCTTGGCGTACTCCCCGGAGCCACCGAAATTTAATAACCCCAGAGACTTGGAAAGCTGTTGGGCCTGATCTTGGAATCCGGCCAGCACAAGAGTCTGCCCAAGTTGCATAGTGCTTCTCTGGCTGAACGCCCGCGTGCTTGTTTTGGGAAGCTGGACGGTCAAATCACTGGTGGTAAATTCGGTCAACTCGTCCAGGTTGGAGAGGTTGATGCTGTATTGGAGGAGTACCCGCCGCCGATCCAGAATGTGAGGGATCACAGTCATGGCAAAGCCCGTCGTCACTTCCCCTGGAGTGATTTCCGTCGTCTGACCATAGTCCGATTGCGATGAAGATGACCCTGCCAGATAGGCAATGCGTTTGATGGCCTGGATCGGAACAGGCTGGTTGGAGAGAACAAGACCGCCCCCGGACGTAACCTGTGTGGCATTGCCCCATGCCTTCAAAGCACGCAGAACGCCGGTGGAGTTCTTCAGCTTGCCGTTGACGATGGTAGCCGAGGCGGACGAGCTACTGCCGAGAGAGGCCAGACTGCCTGCGACCACGGAAACATCGTCGTTGGCGAACAGTACCTGCATGTCGATACCGGCCTCATTGGTGTCCGTGACTTCCAGAGCCCAGACATGCACGGTCAACGCTACTTGGCGGGACAATCGCTTGTTTATGTCCGCGATGTACTTCTCCACCTGCCGGACGTTATCCGCATAGTCCCGGACAGTGATGGTTCCAGCAGCCTGATTGCCGACGACACTCCCTTCGGAAGACAACAGCTCTTTGACAGCCTTTTCGGTATCCGCCCAAATGTCGAACTTGTAATTCGTCGTGTTGGACTGTGCCGTCTGGCTCGACGTGTCGGAAGTCGCTACCGTCTGGTTGATATTGCTGCCCCCGATGCTGGAGCGCGACGTTTCCCTGGATTTGTTGGTGATCTGATCTTTGTATTCGCGTTTGCCAGGCGCACCCAGAATCGTAAACGTCCGCACGACAAGGCGTGAGAATACAACGGTTTTTGTCTTGGAGTCGAAATCCCACCCGTAGCCACTGGCGACTGCCACATGATCCAGAAGGCCACGCAGAGGCCCCTCATAGGATACATTGAGTAAACGCGAACCACCGCTGGCTCCGGGATCAAGCAAGTCAGGCAATTCAAGGGCGGGAGGCGTGCCAGCTTTTGCGGGCTTTCCCCCCTTACTGATGGGAGCGGGATCAGCGCCGACCTGGACAGTCAACGCGGTCAAATCGGTTATAGTTGCAGCAATATCGCTCAATGTGCCGCGCTTGCGCAGCATGACCCTGGTATTCAGTTCCGCCTGTGAGGCCTCATCAGCACGAATGGGTACGGCCTTAACCCCAACGTAAGGTTCCGCGACGACATCAACGGCTTTCGACCGTGAGAGTGTCGTGAAATCCTTCCCCTTACCCTCGATCAGTTCCTGGTCAGGAGCGTTCTTATGAGAACAACCAACCAGAGCCACGCCGAGGAGCAGAAGCATGATGCTGCAAATGATGCGGCTTGTTTTCATGGTATTTTTTCCAATGTTTATTTTTTTACATAAAAAAATAGTTATATCTTTACAGCTTTAATGCTCAGATACTTCCATCACCTTGTTTCCTTGGTAGATCGTTACGCGCAGAGCCAGGCCGTTGGCCTGAAGAGCGGCAAAGAAGTGCTTGACGGCATCCAGGAACTCACCCCTGAATGTCGCGTCGCTCCGCATTTCATAGTCATGCTGGGCATTCCAGATCAGGCTGTACCCGGCAACAGCAGCCCAGCCTTCCATTGTCGAACGGAGCATTTCCCGTTTATGGATTTCCCATACGGGCATCGCTACAGGTGTCACCAGCGTCGTGCTCACTGCGGGCATGACGACCGCGGGAGTCGCTGCGGGAACTTCCGCGGGCTTCTCCGGAGCAGGGGGATTGCTCCCTGGAACGGGAGGTGTCGCGGAAATTGGTGTATAGGGGACAGGCTTACCCGGCTGTGGTTTTTCCAGGGTCAGGGAAGGAGACGTCTGGGTTTTCGTAGGCAGTACCGCTGGAGCCGGTACAGGTGTTGGTGCGGATACCGGTTCAGTATGCTCAGGCACAGGTACAGGGGCAGCTACCGGAATTGTTCCCGCTGGAGGCTCAGACAAATAGACCTGATAGCCCTTCATCAAGGTCGCATTGGCTCCAACGCAGTTCCATCGGCAGAAATCCTTCACCGGTACGCGGTTCCGCCGAGCTATGGCTGCCGCAGTCCCGGTCTTTCTCACCGGATAGGTTTTTACTTGCGGGGCCTGAGTCGCAACCGGCGTCGGGTCTGGCGTTTTCACGGCAGGTTCCTTGGAGGGAAGAGCTTGTGTGTCCGCCGACGGGTAGCCAGGCAAAGGGCGTGAAGAAACTGGTTGTTTGTCTTCAACAGGCGCATCCAGCCCTTTCACGACTTCGCGAGTCATACTGAACAGCTCACCATCGGAACAGCGAATCTGGGCATATCCCAGAGCAGGCGTTCCATTGCCGTCCATCACATCAAGACTGTAGCTCACCTCAAGACCAGATGGGTTCAAGGCAAAACCATCCTCCCGAAGTCGCTGTTCTAACGTCTCCCCAAACGTCCCCGGGGCACGATGCAGCGCGATCGCAGTGTGAGCGGGAGCATGACGACGGCTCAATTCCTCAGCCGCTTGTTCCGCAAGGATGCGGGCGTCATTGCCGTAATCGCTACTCAGCCCATCAAAAGAGCCTGACGCGCTGCGCTGATGAAGACAGCCTGAGCCTGATGCAATCGCAAGACAAAGGAGCAAAAGGATATATTTTTTCATAGCAATCACTTATTGCTGAAGGCTTTTTGACTCCGCCAGCGGCTCGACTTTGACTGGTAAAGAATCTGTTGTTTGATATGGCGCATCCAAACCTTACTCATCAAAGGATCAATCCTGGCCATACGGCGTAAGATAAAGATTGAGGTGATCCAGAACAGCAGCGCTGCCAGCCCAGAAATAGCCGTCATTCCTCCCACTCCAACCAGCAAGGCGATCAATGCGCTCGTCATCGCCAATTCGCGTTCCGCCCCTAGTACAAGATTGTGTCTGTGCAGAGATTGATGGACAGGAATGTGACGTTGCTCCATTACAAAACAGCCCCGGAAAAGCTGAAGATCGAGTTTACCATGCTACCGGCAAACGCGATGAACGAGATGCCGAAGACAACCGACAGCAACAACTTGAAACCGCCTGAAATATCATCTTTATTCATGATGAAGATGATACCGCAGATCGCCATTGCCACGATACTGATGTATTTACCAGCAGGGCCTGTGACAGTATTGACAACCTTTTCGAGAGGGCTGGAAAACTCTGTGATTCCACCACTGGCCAGAGCCATTTCAGGGAAAGCCATCGCTGCGGCTGCAAAAACGATAAAGAGCATAAAAGATTTCTTTTTGAGCATATTATCCTCCTCAGTGAATACTATCTTGATTTTGTTTAATGTTTTTTGTTTGCAAAGATAAAAAATATCCCCAAAATAACTACCAAGAAATAAGAAAAATATCTCATCTCAGGATGCAATAACATGGAAGCTATTTTACTTGTCCTCAGCAAAACGAATGATATAAATATTGCAATAAAAATAATAAAAATGTAAAAACTATACCGCAGTATATATTTCTTTAGTTTCATATCGCCTTTCTTTCAAATCAAAATGATCTACGCTGATTATGGAAGAAAGCCTGCGTGTGTTATGCCTTGTCTTTTCCATGAAGATGACAAGATCAACAGCACGGCCTATGAGCTTTTGCTTGGAGCCGACGCCAGCTTCTTCCACCAGCTCTTCCAGGCGCTCAAGGGCATCTTCAGCACTATCCGCGTGGAACGTACCGATGCCGCCGGGATGACCAGTATTCCAGAGCTTCAGCAGCTCCAAGGCAGCGCTATCCCGGACTTCCCCGACCAGAATCCGCCGGGGGGCGTAGCGCATACAGACTTTGGTAAGCTGCCGCATACCGATGCCTGCCAGTTCAGACGTCAGAAAAAACACAGAGTTAGGAGCTTTGGACTGAAGCTCTGCCGTATCTTCCAAGATCAGAAGGCGATCATGGGGACAGAGCTGATCCAGCTCGTGGATGATGGCATTCACGAAAGTCGTCTTGCCGCTGGAGGTGCCCCCGACAACGACGATGTTTTTTCGCTCCAGGATGGCCGTGCGGATAATGTCCGGGACTTCCGGGCCGATGACACCCTGGTTGAGATATTCGGAGAGCTGTATGACTCGCGATGCTTTCTTGCGCAGGGAGAAGGATGCACCTGGCCCTACAATGGGCGGAAATGTCCCCTCAAAACGAGAGCCATCCAGTGGAAAGCTGCCTTCAATCACCGGATGGCGGGCATCCACTGTTTGGTTCAAGGCACTGGCCACAAGGGACAGGATCAGTTTGCCTTGGGGCAGGGAGAGCGTGCCGACACACTCCTGATCCTGGCCGTACCGCTCGATCCAAAGAGCGCCATCAGGATTGAGCATGATTTCAATGACACTCTCATCCCGCAGGGCATCCATAATCAGTGGCCCGCAGTTGTATTCAAGGCTTTCCAGCAGACGCTCATCCATGACGCACCATCCCCAGGATAAAGACGGCGACATTGAGCAAGGCGGAAAGGGCTATGATGGCCGTACACAAATACATGGCTGACCGGTGCGTGGCCAAATTGGCGACAAAATCTGCCACGGCCTTGCGTATGCCCTCCATCGTGAGGCCTGACAGAGTCTCTGTGAGGCTCTTCAGGTTTTTCTCCATATCGTTGACGTAGGCTGTCGTCTGTTGTCCCATGAAGGCGGCCAGAGCTGTTTCATGCTTTTTCTGGAGTCTCGCCTGAGCTTCAAGGAAAACTTGAAGAATCGTTACCTGCATCAGTATGGGGTCATCCTGCGGAACAGATACGTCATGCTTTTTTGCCAGAAGCGCACGCACGTCTTCCACAGACATGCCGAAGCCGTCAGGGAATGTTTTTTCCGACATGGGGGACATGCCTTCATCGCCGGGAAAATCATCACTCATCGTCACTCTCCGACGGGCTTGCCTTGCTTCCACTGAATCGACGGATCAGCGCTTCCTGCTGTTGGGAGAAATCTTCATCAGTAAGCATCAGGCTGGCTATTTTAAGCAGCTGCATTCCAAGCAGTGCGACTGCTGGACAATTGGTGTTCAATTCCCCAAGACTTGGAACAAAGTTTATTTTGCAAACTATTTGGCAAGGATTTTCTTTGTCTTCCAAAAACTCAAGACTACACTTTCTTGTTTTTGAGCTTTTCATGCCAGCACCTACATGATTCCCGCCTGTTCAATACAGGCGAGGATTTGATTCCAGTAACGGCGTAGGCGGGCTTTGACAGCGATATGAGTAGAGCTGCCATTGATGCCAGCCTCAAAACTTTGGCGTCGGGCAAACAGCTCTTCCAGGTCTTTGCCGATCAGGGCCTTGTTGCCTTGGGGCAACGAAATCAGGGCATGGAACTGATGGGCATACTCTTTGTAGATTTTAAAGTGTTCAAACCCGGCCCCATCAATGGCGATGTCCCCAAAGTAGGGGTTCAGCCAGACAACCAGAGGAGATTGGGGAAAGTTGATGGCCATCCGGGCCAGGCCCTGGAGCGTGTCTCCCATAGCCTGACCACCGGTCACGATAGTATGGAGGAAAACCCGGTGCCCTTGATCTTCAAGCAGATCAATGAAGTCGTTATCGGACAGATAGGATGCCAGAGCGATGAATGACGATGCTCCATTGTCTACGATGACATGGGCGTTGTCGGGAGCCTGCGAAAGAGCTTCCAGAAGTTCATCAAACTTACGCGGCTCGATATTCCCATCCTTCATCACATCCAGTTTGGTCACATCGAACTCCGGGAAAGAAGCCAATGTCGCATTGACGGGGTCAGTATCGAACGCAATGACTTCTTTCTCGGCATGGAGCAGCGCCTGGTAAAGCATGACTGCAATCATGGATTTACCGACGCCACCCTTGCCTTGCAGGATCAAGTGGATAGTCGCCATTATTCTTCCTCCTTACTCACTTGCAGGAGATCGGCCACGTCTGGAACGGAGCTGTCCTGAAATGATTTGTTTTGTGGCACGATCATGCGGGGGCCGTCGGAAGTCGTGCGTGGGCTTTTTGCCGGTGCAGCCGGGGACGGGGGAAGCACCGCCCCCGGAGAGTGTTTTGACCGAGTGTCAGTCCTCTTCAGCTTCCCTGCTTGTTCATTCTTCCCGCCGGGGAAATATTTTCGGGCGTATCGACGGAACGTGTCATAGGTCATGCTGATCCGTTTTTCTTTCGTCAGCTGCGCATAAGCCGGTTTCAGCAGGTAGCCTCTGGCTAGCAGGCTTTCTACTTCGTCTTTGACCGCCAGGAACTCGACCCGCGCCATACCGGGGGTTAATCGCAATCTCTTGCTTTCCATCGTTCGCCTCAAAATGAAAATCCGTACTGCACAGAATGCAGAAACTCCAAGACGCCAGTATTGACCGCCGGTACATCCGCAGCCGAAGGGGCTTTTCCCTTCCGCCAGAGCAGAGTCCATAGACCCCAAGCGGGGCCGCGTTTTTGTTGACCATCGTCGAAACGAGACAGAAACGACTCAAATACGGGCCGCATTGCCTCCAGTTCAGGCTCAGTACGTTGCCAGCGTTTTTCCAACGCATCCGTCTGCTGCTTGATACGTCTGTCCCGTTCAGAATCCGGCGCAGCAGGTAGAGACGCTTGCCCCCCGGACTGAAGGTCATCCAGCCAACGCTGGCCGCGCAGCCAATTCACCAGTAGCGGGATAAACCGCCCATGTTCGCGCTGCCAGCTCAGGCTTTCTCGGAAACGGATCAGCGATTGAAACAGGACATCAAGGCCGGGCAATGAGCCACGCCGCCAAAGACGATGCCAGACGGCACGCGCAAGTTCCTTGGCTTCTTTGCGTGGATAGCGCTGACAGAACTGCTCGAATGAAGAATCGGCAAGAGAAAAATCCCCCCCATCGCCCCGGCAGGGGCGTGGACGTGGAAAGGTTAGAGCCAAGGAGGAGGAACCAGCCGCCTGCGTGGGGGGAGTGGGGGGTAATATGGAGTCTTTCTTAAAGTTCTTTCTGTAGGCAAACTTTGTCTGGCAAGAGGTAAAGTTTGCCTCTTGGGCCTTGCCGATGAAGGCAGCACCAGAAGCCTGAAGCATGGAAGGCTTGAGCATATAATATGTGGAAGTCCGGGCCGCATTTCGGCGGATCGCAATGAGCTTGTGCGAGACAAGTTCCCGCAGCCAGTTTTTGACGCTGGAGACGCTGCAATGCAGGAGTTCGGCAAGCCGCGCGTGAGACGGCCAGCAATGGTCTTTGTCAGCAGCAATGTCACACAGGATTGCGTAGATGGTTTTTGCGCCCGGAGACATATCCATAGTCAAAACAAAACGAGGTAAAATCGGGCCGCGAATGCAGCCGCGTGGTGCAAACGTATTGTCCATGTCCGATCACTCCAGACAGGCCTTGGAAAAAGCGTAAAACAGAGCTGCGGAGCTTGACGCCGCTAAGCCTTTCGGCTAGAATTAATCCAATAAATTTGCGGATCACTCCCGCAGATAGCTCCTGTGTTCGCAGCACAGGAGCTTTTTTCTTTTGGCCTACAGTTTTCTCAGGTTCGCTCCAGCGATTG
>ERZ827498.743-NODE-743-length-40490-cov-4.136144_pt1 | contig 40490 bp, 35 predicted proteins | sample MGYA00519865_ERZ827498 | MGnify/ENA primary metagenome ERZ827498 (study PRJEB31778, sample SAMEA3449328) | human gut metagenome | biome: human gut; feature: human-associated habitat; material: faeces | place: United Kingdom | collected 2010/2012 ...
ATATGTAAAAACCTCTAATTTATAATTAATAAATTTAACATATTTAAAGGCTGAATGCTAGATAACATCTAACTTTCAGCCATCGAAAATTTTATACTTTCCTGTACTTTAAAAAAATAGCCTATATCAAAGTTGATATGAGCTATCTTCATTAAGTAACCTTTTATTCTTTTATTAAAATTGATTTTAAATCATTAGTTATTACCATTAGTCTAGTTTTCTTTTCATTTCTTAAAGCGCTATAATCTCTTGGTGTTGATAAAAGTGCTGATAAACCACTCATAGTTTCCCACCTTTTTAAATCTTCTTTTGCTTCTTTATATTTATATACATTAAATTTAATACCTTTTTCCAATATTATCTTATCTATTCCATGGTATCTGATTTCTAAATCTTCTAATTTTGTTAAATTTTCTACTGTAGCTTTATTCTTTTCAAGAAACTTCATTATTCTGCTTCTTTCTTCTTCTATTTCTTCCATTTCTACTACTAAATCGTATACACTTTTCATCTCTTGTCCCTCCATAATTTCTGTCTTATAAATACATAGTAAAATTACTTTACCCTTTCATCTTTAAATAATTTTCGTTATACAACTACATTGTAACATATATTAAAATCAGCAACAATAAGATAAATATAATAACTTTTTTATAGATACTTTTCAAAGCTATTAATTACTAATAATACTTTTATTATGGTTATGTATAATATATAAATAAAATTAAAATAGAGATTAATTCATTCTATTTTTCAAACATGTATGCCATAATATAACTATAAATATATAATTCGGAGATGATTTTGTGAGTACTGAAATAGAAAAATTAACTCAAATACTTAGAGATAGTAATAATATTGCATTTTTTGGAGGTGCAGGGGTAAGTACCGAAAGTGGAATACCTGATTTTAGAAGTTCAAATGGATTATATAGTGAAAAGTTACATGTAAACTTTACTCCTGAACAGTTAGTATCTCATAGTTTTTATATAAGATATCCAGAAGAATTCTTTAACTTTTATAAGGCTAAACTTATTTATCCTGAAGCAAAACCAAATGATGCTCATAGAGCCTTAGCTAAACTTGAAGAAATCGGTAAACTTAAAGCTGTCATAACTCAAAATATAGATGGCTTACATCAAGCTGCTGGTTCTAAGCACGTCTATGAACTTCATGGTTCTGTTTTAAGAAATTACTGCACACGCTGTCATGCTTTTTATGATGAGAAATTTATCTTAAAAAGTAAAGGTGTGCCTACTTGTACTAAATGTGGTGGAAATATTAAACCAGATGTGGTTCTTTATGAAGAAGGCTTAGATGATAATGTAATTAGAGGTGCTATTGCTGCCATTTCTAAAGCAGATACCTTAATTATAGGTGGAACTTCACTTGTTGTTTATCCAGCAGCTGGGCTTATTAATTACTTTAGAGGTAAAAATCTTGTTCTAATTAATAAGAGTTCAACTTCCGCTGATAATAAAGCTGATTTAGTTATTCATGAGGCTATTGGGAAGGTTTTAGGAGAAACTGTTAATAATATTTAATATTAAAGATGTTATCTTAAAATCAATTTTAAGATAACATCTTTACTTATTTAACCTCTTAATAAAGTTTTATAAATTCCTCTACCATTTTACTAGCATTTTTTTCAGCTATAGGTAAGAACTCTTCATCTTTATATATAAAATGCTACTCATTTATCATTTACTAAGTTTTCATAACCATCAGTGAAATCTATAATAATTCAAATATGCAAAAAGATATATGTCAATCGCTTGACATATATCTTTTTTTCACTTATACTTTAGTTATATAATTCCAATTTAAGGGAGGGTTAGCAATGTTTAACTTTAACAATGTTGTAAAATTTGAGAATAAGAGATTTGACGTATTTGCAATTGGAGAATTATTAGTTGACATGATTTCTGATGATTATGATGCCGACAATAGTTGCAATAAATACTCAAGATATTTTGGTGGTTCACCTGCAAATATTACTATGAATATAAAAAGACTTGGTGGTAATCCTATTATTTCAGCTTCTGTTGGAAATGATAGATTAGGTGAATTCTTAATTAATAATTTAAAGAAAAATAATATTAATACTGAATTTATTAATAAAGTCAATAATTCTACAAGTATGGTACTTGTAACTAAAAGTAAGGAAACTCCACTACCTATTTTCTATCGTAGTGCAGATTATAATTTAGAATACAATGAAGATATAGGTTCAATATTAAAAAATAGTAAAATAGTTCATTTTTCATGCTGGCCTATTTCTCAAAAGAAATCAAGAAAAGTTATTGAAAAAGTTATTGAAGAAGCTAGAAAAAATAATGTTCTTATAGGTTTTGATCCAAATTATCATGAAATGATTTGGGAAGAAGGACATGATGGAATAGAATATATAAAAAATCTTATTGGAAAGTTAGATATAATAAAACCTTCAGAAGTTGATGCAGAAAGAATTTTTGGCCCAGATACTCCTGAAAATCATGTGGACAAGTTCATTCAATGTGGTGCAAAACTTGTAATAATGACTTTAGGGAAAGATGGTGCAATAGTTTCTAATGGCACTGAAACTATTAAATTTAAAACTTTAGCTATTGAAGTTGTAGATACAACTGGGGCTGGAGATGCTTTCTGGGGTGGATTCTATACAGCACTAACTAGTAATTACCCTTTAAAAGAAGCTTTAAATATTGGTTTTGCAACAAGTGCTTTCAAGCTAAAAAATGTAGGTGCTATTGCAGAATTGCCTTCTATAGAGGAATTAAAAACACTTTATAATATATAGTTAATTAAGAGGAGATATTAAAATGACGGTTAAAAATAAAGTTCAACTTATAACTTATGCTGATTCTCTTGGTGGAGATTTAAAAACATTAGATAATGTACTTACAAAATATTTTCCAAATAAATTTAAAGGTGGTATTCACATACTTCCTCCATTCCCTTCATCAGGGGATAGAGGTTTTGCACCTCTTACTTATTTAGAAATAGAACCTCAATTTGGTACATGGGATGATATTCGTAAAATAGGTGAAAAACATGATGTGCTTCTTGACTTAATGGTTAACCATATTTCTAAAAACTCAGTATTCTTCCAAGACTTCTTAAAGCATGGGAAAGAATCAAAATACGCTGATTTATTTATTACATTAGATAAACTATGGAATGATGGAAAACCACTTCAAGCAGATATAGACAAAATGTTCTTACGTAGACAAGTTCCATATTCAACATTTAACATAAATGGTGAAGACGTTTCTGTTTGGACTACCTTTGGTAAAGAAACACCTTCTGAACAGATAGACCTTGATATTAACTCTGATGCGGTTAGACAGTTATTAAAGGAATTCTTCGAAAACTTCCATAAAAACAATGTTAAAATTGTAAGACTTGATGCTATAGGATATGTAACAAAGAAACTTGGTACTAGCTGTTTCTTTGTTGAACCTGAAATATATGAATTCTTAGATTGGATATGTGATTTAGCTAAATCTCTTGATATTGATTTACTTCCAGAGGTACATGCTCATTACACAACTCAATTTAAATTAGCTAAGTATGGTAACTATATTTATGACTTTATACTTCCATATATGATTCTTAGCACTTTAGTTAATAAATCTAGCTCTCAAATTACAGAATACTTAAAAGTAAGACCTCATAATCAATTTACAATGTTAGATTGTCATGATGGAATTCCTGTAAAACCTGACTTAGATGATTTAGTATCAACGAAGGATGCTAGGAAAATTGTTGATCATTGCTTAAATCATGGTGCAAACTTAAGCTTAGTTCACTCTGATGCTCATAAGAGCCCAGATGGATTTGACGTTCATCAAATAAGATGTTCTTACTACTCTGTTTTAGGATGCAATGATGATGCTTACTTAACTGCTAGAGCAATTCAATTCTTTGCTCCAGGTATTCCACAAGTATATTATGTTGGGTTATTAGCTGGTGAAAATGATGTTGAAAATGTAAAACGTACTGGAGAAGGACGTGAAATTAATAGACACAACTTCACTTTAGAAGAAATTGATAAAGCATATAATCAAGATGTTGTTCAAAGATTACTTAAGCTTATTGACTTTAGAAATGATTATCCTGCTTTTGATGGCACTTTCCATATTGAACCTTCAAATGATAATGAAATGATTTTAACTTGGAAAAAGGATGATAAGTATTGTACTTTAAATGTTGATTTAACTACTAGCAAGTCAACTATTAAATATATAAATGATGATGGTATAACATCAGTTTACCATATATAACTTTTACATTCTAAACAAGTGGCTATTGCAATAATGCAATAGCTACTTACTATTTATTACTCTTATCTACTCTACACTTGTACTTCTTCTAACTACTAAATCCACTGGTAATATAGTTTGTTCTAAAATTTCTGTGTTAGTATATTTAGCATCAATTAAATGAATAGCTAACTTTGCCATTTCTTTAATTGGCTGCTGTATAGTAGTTATTGTTGGTGTTGTTAATTGTGATATTTCAACATCATCAAAACCAACTAATTTAATATCCTTTGGAATTTTAATATTTAATTCATAACAAACCTGAATAACTTGTGCTGCTATTAAATCACTGCTAGCAAATATTCCATCAACTCCATCTATTTCACTAAGTGTATTTTTTATATACTCATAATAATTCATTTCATTATAGGCATTTATATCAAACTTTTTAATAAAATATTCAACATTATTTTTATTACATATATCTATAAATGCCTTTTCTCTATTATCAGCAGGCATTTCTTCATCAATTACACCACTAAAATGTACTATTCTTTTACATCCACATTTTATTAAATGCTCTGTTGCAAGGCATCCCCCTTGATAATTATCACATTGTATTCCTAGTTTTCCTTTTTCAAAATTCTTTTCTAATAATACAATTGGGATATTTCCTGTGTTAATCATATTATATTCAACATTGCCACTACATAAAATTATTCCATCTACTCTATTACTTTTACACATGTCTAAATATTTTTTCTCTTTTGTAGCAGTGTCCTTGCTATTACATAGTATTATTTTATAATCTTTTTTCGCTGCTTCATTTTCTAAATTGCTTATTAACTTAGAAAAATAAGGATGAGATATATGTGGTACTATCACTCCAATTGTATTACTTCTCTGCTTTGTTAATGAACGCGCTATTTCATTAGGCTGATAACTTAACTGATCCATAGCTTCATGAACTTTACTTTTTGTTTTTTCACTAATATATCCTCTATTATTAATAACCCTTGATACAGTTGTTGGTGTAACTCCTGCTAGTTTTGCAACATCAACTATTGTAGCCAAAATTCATTCCCCTCTCTTTATTGTACGACTATATTTATTTACAAAATTCCTACACTCCTAAAATAATAAGTATAAATATTGCTGAAAGTAAATTTGCTACCTTTATCTTTGTAGCAACGTATAAAGTTACTATACTCTATTATGCACATTTACATATAGTTATTGTCAATATTTTCATAATAAAAAAGTACATAACCTATACAAATAATTCACCTACTCACTTTATGTCTTTTTTTCATAAAAAATAGAAATTCATTTTTTATTTTGCAATATTTTGATTTATAGTATAATAATGTTATATATTGCTAAAATAAATATTCAAAATGGAGGATTTATGTCAGATATATATTTTTTAGAAAATACAAATAAAGATTTTATTGATTTATATTTATGTTATTGTGGTATGGAACAATGTGCTCCACTATATTCCTTTGGACCTGCTATAAGACCTAATTATTTACTACATTATGTTCTTGATGGTAAAGGGTACTATTATGTAAATAATGAGAAATATGAAGTTAATAAAAATGAAGGTTTCTTAATTTGCCCAAATGTTGTGACATTTTACCAAGCAGACGAAGAAAATCCTTGGACTTATCTTTGGATCGGTATAGATGGTGAAAAAGTGGAGACATATTTAAAGGCTGCAGGATTAAATAATGATACTTTAATATTTAAATATAATGATGGAGATTTATTAAAAGAATATATTCTTGAAATGTTAAAACATAACACCTCTTCTAGCAGTGATTCTCTTAAAATTGAAGGCTTACTTTATATGTTCTTTTCAGAACTTGCTAAACAAAATAAATCTGTTCCTATTCATAAGAATGATATAAATAATAATTATATAAATAAGGCAATTGAATTTATTCAAAATAATTATCATAATCCAATAAAAGTTTCTGATATAGCTAATTATGTTTGTTTAAATAGGAGCTATCTTTCTACTGTATTTCAAAATAATTTAAATATGTCTCCACAAAAATTTTTAATGGAATTTAGAATAACTAAAGCTGCAACACTTCTATATGATACAGATTTACCTATTACAAATATTGCTTACTCTTGTGGTTATTCTGATCCACTTGCATTTTCAAAAGCATTTAAAAAAATAAAAGGTGTAAGCCCTAAAGAATATAGATTAAAGAAAAAAGAAACAACTGAAAAATTCTTACTTAATGAAATTAAATAAAATACCTACTTCTAACATTTAAACATATTTTCATTATATAAAACTATATAAGATATTGCCAAAAAAGTTTACTATATAAGTAAATGTAAACGGTGTAAATTAAATAATTTTATATCTAAAATAGTTTTGAAAGGAATGAAATAATGATAACGGAATAATACCTTTTTATTTCACATTAAAAGATTCTTGGACTTCCCTTCCTGCTTGAAACAATATAGCTGGAACTTTAGTTAGTACTGATTGTTTTAAAAAAGTTAATAATAAAGAAACTACTTTTAATGAAGTCTACTCTGAAACATCTGATAAGATATTACAATTGATAGATTATGGTCATTCAGAATCACCATCAATGGTTTCTAAAATAACAGATAAATTAATAGCTACCGCTACCGAATGGCAAAATAGAATGCTAGGAAATAATAATTTATACAACTAATGCATTAGAAGGCTTTAATAGGCAAGTACGTAAGTATACAAAGAATAGAAAAATATATTATTAGTATTTCTAGATAATAAAAAACATTACTGGAAATCATAATTTCCAGTAATATTTATCAACTAAGAAAATTAATTACACATAATTACCTACAGTCTCTAGCTCCTTAAAAATTTATTTATTTGCTAATGTTTCTCCATTCTTTAAGTCTTCTAATATTGCCTCATATTCTTCTTCATTTAAGTTATATCTTCTTAAAGAAATTATACTTAATATTGCTATTATACCTGGAACAATTGAATACATTAAGTGTATCCCTTTTAAAGTTTCTACAGTTTGAGCTACATTAGCTTTATACCCTACAAAAGCTAATACATAACCACATAATGCTCCTCCAATTGCACTAGCAAGCTTAGTTTTAAATATATTTGAAGAGAAAATCATTCCTTCTGATCTTTTTCCTGTTTTCCACTCACCATATTCAACACAATCTGCTACCATAGAAGCCAATGAAATATTAGCAGCTCCTTCAGCTAATCCCATTATTGTATTTATAACTAATAATGTTGGTAAGCTTGAATATGATAATGCAAATATTGACATAAATCCTAAAGCATTAATTCCAATTCCAAATAAAGCTGTAGCTCTTTTTCCTAACTTTTGAGTTATAAAAGGAGTACATAATCCGCCTGCCATTCCTGAAACCATACTTATACCAGTTACTATTGGAATATATACTTCTGCATTAAAATTATATTTTATATAATAAATTGAGAAACCATTTCTTAATGCATATGTTACTTCTAACATTAACATTGATACAAGTAATATTCTTAAAGGTTTGTTTGTTTTAAATAATTCTTTTAATTGTTTAAAGCCTTGTTTTTCTGGCTTTCTATCTGTGTTTATCTCTTTAACACCCCAGACAGTAATCCATGTACATATAGCTGCTGTAATTGAATATATAATTGCTACTAATGTCCAACTTCCAAACTTAGCAACTAAAGGTAACGTAAACATAGAAACTACTAAACTTCCACCAAAAGCAATAGTTCTAGCTGATGTAACAATTTTTGTTCTACCTTGTGACGATTGAGTTATATTAGCTGATAAAGACCAATAAGGTGTATCCATTGCTGTAAAGCATATTCCCCATAATATGTATGAAATATATATCCATGCAATTTTACCATTATAACTTAAATTTGGGGATGAAAAACACATTATTGTTGCTATTCCCATAAATATTGGAACAAATAATAAATAAGGTCTACTTTTACCCATTTTAGATTTTGTATTATCTACTATCATTCCCATAATTGGATCAGTTATTGCATCTATTATTCTAGCTATTAAGAATAATGTACCTACTGCTACTGCACCTATTCCAAAGCTATCAGTAAGATAAACCGTTAAGTATGTGCCTATAAATGCACATATAATGTTGTTTCCTAAACTCCCCATTCCAAAAGAAATTAAAGTTTTAATTGGAACTAGATTTTGTGAGTTTTTTTCTCCTTTTTTTACTAAATTTAATTCGCTCATTTTTTCCCACCCTTTTTTCTATTTTACACCTAATATTATAAATATTTATATAAATATTGAAAACGTATTTATGTATCAAAAACATGGTTAAATGTTAGATATTTAAATTATATCTACAGTTTGTTGAAAAACCCCCTGTTTAAAAAACAGAGGGTTTTCCTTACTAAATATTATTTTACTTAGTTCATCTTAATGTGTCCACTACTTTATACTAACACCAGGGATCTGTATTGGAAAACCTATTTGTTGCATAGGTATCACATTCTTTTTGAAGTTTTTCATAACGATATTATATGCAAAAAAGGGAATTCAAACTCGAATTCCCCTTTTTTTATCGGCTAGTATCGAAAGTTATTTCGATACATCCCCTTTATATCTATATTTTTTCTATTGTCCAAACTCTACTTTGATAATCTCCCAATAATTCTCCTATATATAATCCTACGTACATTAATTCATCTCCGCCATATACTTCATTAGTTTCTACAACTTTATATATGGCTTCTTTTTCTAATCCTCTTAACTTTAATCTCTTAGTTAATACATTAACCTCACCATATGGCTTAACGTAAGTTATAACACCTTTCGATTTATCTTTTGATAAATGCATCCAAGCTGCATCATTTCCGTCAAAAGTATTTTTTAATCTATATAAATCTCCAAATTGACATATTTGTCTTATTTCTTTATAGAATTCTACTTGTTTTTTAACTTCTTCCTTTTCTTCACTGGTCATTTTATTTATATCTAATTCATATCCAAAGCTTCCTTCCATTGCTACAGCTGCTCTTGTGCTTAGAGGTGTTATTCTTCCTACTTGATGATTAGGTACTTCTGACACATGACTTCCCATTGTTACTGTTGGATATACTAGAGAAGTTCCATATTGAATTTTTAATCTTTCTATAGCATCCGTATCATCGCTTGCCCAAGTTTGTGGCATATAATATAACATTCCGCCATCAAATCTTCCCCCCCCCCCTGAGCAGCTTTCAAATAATATTTCTGGGAACTCTGATGTTATTGTTTCCATAATTCTATATAAACCAAGCATATATCTATGAGCTACTTCTTTTTGTCTTTCTCTTGGTAAATTACTTGATCCTATTTCTGTCATGTTTCTGTTCATATCCCACTTAACATAAGATATTGGTGCTGATTTTAATACATCTTTAAGCATTTTTATTATAGCATCACATACTTCTTCTCTTGATAAATCTAAAATTAATTGCTTTCTAGCTTGATTTCTAGTTCTTCCTGGAACATGAATACACCAATCTGGATGTTCTTCATATAACTTACTCTTAGGAGATATCATTTCTGGCTCAAACCATAAACCAAATTTTAATCCCATTTGATTTATATCTTTTGCTAAATCATTTAATGTACCTTGAATTTTTTCTTCATTTACAAACCAGTCACCTAATGAACTATCGTCATTATCTCTTGTTCCAAACCATCCATCATCTAAGACAAATAATTCAATTCCAAGGTCTGCTGCATCTTTTGCTATGCTCTTAATTTTTTCTCCATTAAAATTGAAATATGTTGCTTCCCAGTTATTAATTAATATAGGTCTTTCTTTATCTCTATATACCCCTCTACATAGTCTCTTTCTATATAAATCATGGAATATATGACTCATTCCTGTTAACCCATTTGATGAATATACAAGAACTGCTTCCGGAGCTTGGAATTCTTCATTTGGCTCTAAAAGCCATGAAAAATCAAAAGGATTAATACCTATTTGTGCTCTTGAATTATTATACATATCAACTTCTACATTAGCTAAAAAATTTCCACTATATATTAAATTTAATCCATATACATCTCCATACTCTTCATTAGCATCATGACTTGCTAAAGCTATAAATGGATTTTGAGCATGACTACTAGCCCCTCTTCTACTTTCTATCAATTGATTTCCACTTCTTAATGGAGTTCTTACCATATGTCTTTCTCTAGCCCATGCTCCTGATAATTGAATTAAATCAAATTCATTACTATTAAAATCAACATTAGCACTTAAAACTCTTAAAATCTCAACGTTATTATTACTGTTATTTATAACTCTACAGCTTCTTGTTATTGCATCATATTCTTCAAATACTGTATATGATAAAACAATTCTTAATTCTGCTAATTTATCCACTAAAGTAATTTCTAAAGTTTCTCCATCTATATCGTTTTCCATATACGTAGCAGGTAATCCTCTAAGTTCCTTTTTTCCTCTAAAAATGCTGTGATTTTCATATCTAAAATCAGTAAGTGTTGTTCCGTTAGCTAATTTTATTTCTATTGCAGGAGAACGTAAATCAGTATGACCATATGTTGGATATTCAACTGTATTTAATTCTATACTAAAATTATCAATATTATCTGTATCAGCTAGAAAGCTTCCTTTACCATATTTCTTAAAAATATAATCTAACTTATTAGATTCTAGCTTTCTTCCCCAGTATAAATGTATTAAATGACCTGTATCAGCTACCATTAATGCATAGCTTGTATTTTTAGATTTTATATTAAATACTTTTTTATCTTCATTATATATTATTGCCATATTTATCCCTCACCTCTAACAATTTTTCAATGTAAAGTAATTATACTATTTATTAATATAATAAAATATGTAAAAATGTTGTTTTTATATGTAAAAGTGTTGTTTTTATAATAATATATACGCAAATTTATTAAATATAATTTTAATAATTTAATTATAGACAACAATTATCCTTTTATCCAAAAATAAATAGCTACTTATAAGAAATACGTAACTATTTATTTTAAGCACTATATCACCAACAATAAATTAAATAAAACTGTTAATAACCTATAATAAAAGAGACCTAAAAAATTAACTGCCACTGTAAAGTAGACAGGGGGCAGTTAATTTTTTAGGTCTCTTATAAATTATTATTCTTTATTCTTTCTGCTAAATCTTTAATTTTGCTTTCTATAATTTTAGAAGTATTAATAAATTCTTCATCACATTTTCCTGTAGGATCTTCTAATCCCCAGTCTTCAATATGCTTTTCTGGATTTGCATCTGCAGCATCTTTTGTTAACATGTCCTTAAAAGTTGGATCTGTACATTGTGATGCATAAAACTCAAGTTTCTTTTCAATTGTACAGTGAGCTCCAATTAAGTGACGAAGATTTTGAAGCTCTAATTGATTTAAATTAGCCATATAATCACTCCTTATAATTATTCACTTATATTATTTGACTTATTGTGATTTATATGAAGAAGGCTTAGATTGTAATTCATGATGCTATTGGTAAGGTTTTAGGGGAAGCTGTTAATAATATTTAATATTAAAGATGGTATCTTAAAATTAATTTTAAGATACCATCTTTACTTATTTATTCTATTAATAAAGTTTTATAAATTCCTCTACCATTTTACTAGCATTTTTTGCAGCTATAGGTAAAAACTCTTCATATGAAAGTTCTGCTTCTCCATTAGCTTTATCTGATATTGAACGAAGTATAACATATGGAACTTCATTTAAGTATGCAACTTGAGCCATAGCTGCTCCTTCCATTTCCACAGCACTTACTTCACCAAAATTACTTTTTATTCTTTCTGCTATTTCACCACCAGCAACAAACTGATCTCCTGATGCAATACGGCCTTCTTTTACTGTAACTTCTGGAACATTTTTAGATGCTTCTTTAGCAATTTCAATCATATCTTGATCAGCTTCAAAGAAAGTAACACCTAATCTTGATATTTCTCCAAGTGGATCTCCAAATACTGTAGTATCAAAATCATGTTGTACTGCTTCTGTAGAAATTACTATATCTCCTTGCTCTAAAGATGGATTTAAAGTACCTGCTACTCCTGAGTTTATTAAAGCTGTAACATTAAATTTATCAATTAATATCTGAGTACAAGTTGCCATATTTACTTTTCCAACACCTGAACGTACTAAAACTATATCTTTTCCTTCAAAAGTTCCTTTATAAAATTCCATTCCTGCAATAACTTCTGTTTCAGCTATAGTCATCTTACTTTTTAATATTTCTACTTCTTCCTCCATAGCTCCTATTACACCTAATACTTTAGCGTTGCTATTTTCAGCTTTCTTATTATTACATCCTACTAATGTAAAAACTAATAAAACACTTAAAAATCCTAATAATAATCTTTTCTTTTTCATTTGCTTCTCCCATTATATAAATATTTTTTAAAATTTTAAACTTTTCATTCGTGTTTGTACATATTTTATACCACACTTTATTTATATACGCAATATATTTTAATAAAAATTTAGTTTTTATGCATAATTTAACGAACAATAATTATTTTTTTATTTTGCTTATTAAGTTCTTCTAGTGCTTTTTCCTTCTCTTGATGGGCTTTAACTAAATTGCTAATCATTTCAGGATTTTCTACCAACCCTCGTAAATACCATTCATTACACATACCAAAAATAGCATAAGGTTATAAGTATTCTTTAACAGAATATGTTATAAGTAATATTGCTAAAACAAACCTTTATAAAGATCAAGTAGATAACCAAAATATAAATGTTTTAACTGGTGAAGAATTCGATAATGTTACAAACACATATGAAAACAATCGCAAACTGCTTGGTATTACGAGTTTAATAAATAATTTCTCTATATTGCTTATCCTTAATATTACTTCAAGTAATCAGATACTTATCGTTAATACCTAAATTATACACATATAAACTTTTTCTTAAAACATAATAAATAAATTTATTTTAAATAGCCTGCATCATCTTTGTGACAGGCTATTTTATATTCTTTATTTAAACTTAATATAGATTTTTTTTACTTCATAATATTATCCTTGAGACATTTGTTGCTTTACAGTAGCAATTTCTTCAGGTGTTGCTTGCTGTGCTGGAATATAGTAGCCCTTTTCTTTTGCTTTTGTAAAAAGAAGATATTGGCGTACTTCATCTTTATTTCTCATTTCTTGTATAGTGGCACGTAATTGCTGATTTTCACATTGTGCAATAATTCCTCCATAACCAGCTAAACTTGCATTTAAACAAGCTAAATAATCACTTATCATTTCTTTTTCTTGCATAACTAATACCTCCTAACTTAAAAATGTCATTAATTTTTCTTTGCTTGCTTTTGCATCTGCAGCATCTTTTGTTAACATGTCCTTAAAAGTTGGATCTGTACATTGTGATGCATAAAACTCAAGTTTCTTTTCAATTGTACAGTGAGCTCCAATTAAGTGACGAAGATTTTGAAGCTCTAATTGATTTAAATTAGCCATATAATCACTCCTTATAATTATTCACTTATATTATTTGACTTATTGTGATTTATATGTATGCTCATATTTATAATCATATTATTATGAGATATAATAACAATATAATATATAGCAATAATAGCTTAAAAATCTTGCTTTTAAAGGAGAATAAAATATATGTCTGAATTATTAGATTCTATTTATAACCAAGCTAAACAAGCCACTGAAGAATTATGTGAAAAAGCTAAGCTTAAAGAAGGAAATATAGTTATCATCGGATGCTCTTCCAGTGAAGTTACTGGAGAACTTATTGGTACACATTCAAGCCTTGAAACTGCACAAGCTGTCTTTAAAGGAATTTATGAAGTGCTTGCTGCAAAAAATATATATCTAGCGGCTCAATGCTGTGAGCATTTAAACAGAGCTATCATTGTTGAACGTGCCGCTGTACCACTTTATGATGATGTTAATGTTATCCCTCAACCTAAGGCTGGTGGATCATTTGCTACAACTGCTTATAAAACTTTTAAAGATCCTGTGGCTATAGAGCATATCAAAGCTGATGCTGGTATAGATATTGGTGGAACTCTTATTGGTATGCACTTAAAAGAAGTTGCTGTACCTTTACGTTTAAGCCTTGACCATATTGGAAGTGCTATTTTGCTGGCTGCTAGAACGAGACCTAAATTCATTGGTGGTGTACGTGCTACTTATAATGAAAATCTATTATAAAAAAATAACTGGAGCTATACATTAGCGCCAGCTATTTTTTTATTCTTTTATTTTTTTATCTTCAACCAAGCTAATATGACATAAATATTTCTCTAAACATTTTATATGCAATAGATATTAATACCTATATTAATTTGTAACTTTACGTAAATCAGACTTTCATATAATCTTTTTCTTCTTTTTTACTACAACCAACACAACCTTTTTTACATCTTAAATTTTCTTCCCATAATGGTTCTGCCCTCTTAGCCCAAGTTTGTCCATACTCAATAGTTTTCCTACATAAATCATCTACATTTTCTGGATTAATAAATTCTGTAGACTTAGCTCCAGAATTTTTAACCATTTCAGCAATTTTAGGTGCATTATCTAATATAGGACATGGCCTAAATTGGTTTTCATTGAAAGGTTGATTTTTCTGATACTCTCTAAATAGTGGTTGTCCTAAAGCTTCTACCAATGATACATCTTTAATATTAGCTCCTGAATAATGACAAAATACACATGGTTCAACATCTCCATTAGCATTAATATGACAATAACGCCTTCCTCCAGCAACACATCCTCCAACATATTCAGCATCATGCCAGAAATCCATATTAAATATAGCCTTATTATTTCTCCATCTACGGATAGTCCTATATAATTTTTCTCTTTGATCTGGATTAGCCATTAATGAAGTATCTGTGCCACATCCAATTGGCATAAAAGTAAAATACCAAGAGAAAAATGCTCCTTTATCCACCATTAAATCAATAAATGTATCACTTAATACGCTATCACAATTTACTGTTGTAAAACAAGTGGAGAATCCAAAAGGAACTTTGTTTAATTTCATCAAATCCATTGCTCTCATTATATCTTTCCAAGAACCTTCTCCTCTTCTTCCATCAGTAGCATCATCAAATCCTTCTACGCTAATAGTTGGTACTATATTACCTACCTTGCATAAATCTTCGCAGAACTTTTGATCAATAAGTGTTCCATTAGTAAATATCATAAATACGCAATCATCATGTTTTTCAGCTAACTTTAATATATCATTCTTCCTTACCAAAGGTTCTCCTCCAGTCATGATATAAAAATATATTCCTAGCTCCTTTCCTTCAGTGAATAACTTATCTAATTGTTCAAAAGATAAATTTAGAGCCTTATTATAATCAGCAGCCCAGCAACCAATACACTTTTTATTACATGCAGTGGTTGGATCTACTAAAATTGTAAATGGTATATCATAACCATATTTTTCTTTATTCTTTTCCAATTCCCCCCACCCTTTTATTGCTGCATTAAGTAAAAAGTTTGTAAATACTGTTTGTAATATGTTTGGATTTATCTCTTTGGTCATTCTTACCATCAGTTGTCTCCAGTTATTATCCTTTTCAGCTAAGTAACCTTCAATAACATCATATTGAGCATCATATAAATGTTCTGTATCAAACTTTCTAATCCACTTCATTATTTTTTCTAGATTTTCTTCTGGATTCTTTTGTAAGTAATTAAATACTTGCTTCAAAAACATTTTTTCTACCTTGTACTTAGCATTTAACATATAATTTCCCCCTTATATAAATTGAAAATAATTAATAATTGTCTTTATTACTACACAATCTAATTCTTTTACAACAACTTTCTTTTTATTAATCACCTAACCACCTATAAACTTTTAACAGATTTTAAAACTATTTTTGTATTAAAATATATTAGTTTACTTTATTTACCAATTTAAATATAACATATACTTTTTACAATATATGCATCTCTTCACAAAATAATTATTATTTTAATGTTGATATTATTATATTTATGTAACTAAGAAAAATTAAAACCTATTGATAATTATTTCTTATCAATAGGTTTTAACTTTATGCTTAATTAATACATTTCATCCTCATCTTTTTCACTTGAAATCTGATTTTCATCAATTTCTAAATCCTCACATGCCTGTTCAAAGCTGCATCCATTTTCATCAATATATTTTGCTAAATATGAAGTAATGTCCATTTGAGAATAATTGTTCATAACCCAAACCTCCTAATTTAAATTTATAAAATTAATCTTTTACAGAAATAAATTTTTTATACATGAATTTTTTATTTCTTTATATAAAAAGATATATTCAGCTTTACTTATAATTATGAAAACATTTAACAAAATATTTTAACTTTTATTATATACTTATATAAGTAATATATATTTACAAAAACTATTATTGAATTTACTACTGCTACTGGATATGGCTATTAATTCCAAATATCCTATCCACTCAATTAAAGGAATACCAAACATACATATAACTTCTAATATACAAACTCTAAGTTTTGTTTTTCATTAAAGAAATCAGAATAATCAATTTGGAATATTGGCTTTTTAACTCTATCAACATTTATTTTATCTTTTATAATTTGTGTTAATATGCCTACATATGATAAATCTCCTTGCACTATTGCTCCATAAATTGTTCCATTCTTATGTATAATCTTTTTATAATCCTTTCCTTTTATCTCTACAGCTTCTTCATAAGTATCATCTGGCTTAATAACAGTTCCTAAGGACATTGTTGCTACACCACAAAAATTCATAGTATTTTTACTACCAAAAAAATCTTCCATATATATATCCTTATTGCACATATTGTTGGCTGCAATTAATCCTTCCTTTACTGCAGTTGGCCATATAGGATTTCTTCCACTTATATCTCCTGCTCCATAAACATCTTTAACATTTGTTTCTCCTTTAGGATTAAATATTAAGCCAAATTTATCACATTCAATACCCGAACCTTCTAGAAAACCTACATTAGACCTTACACCTGTACATGCAATGATAAGTTCTCCTGGAACTTCTTCACCAGTATTCAATTTTATTGCCACAGGATTATTATTTTCATCAACAATTACTTTTTCTGCTCTTACATTAAATCTAAAATCCACTCCTTCTTCTTTCAACCTTTCAATATATACATTGGCTGCATAATGATCTAGTTGCAGTGGTAATATCCTATCTCCCATTTCTATCATAGTTACTTTGGCATCATAATCTAACAGACCTGCCATTGCATCTACACCAACAAGACCTGCTCCTAGTATAATAATATTTTTAACTTTTGGAGCTATTTCTTTTATCCTTATGGCATCATCTAAATTTCTTAATCCTATTACATTATTGGCAGTACGCAAATTTTCTATTGGAGGCAGGAATGATGATGCACCTGTTGCCAATACTACCTTTTCATATGGCAAGTCTTCTCCATTATCTAGTTTAAGCTTTTTTTCTTTCGTATCAATGCCTGTTACTTCCACGCCCTTCATCCATTTAATATCATATTTTTTGAAAAACTCTCCTGGAGAAAAGTCTAAATCTTCTATATCACGGCGTCCATCTAAGAAATGATGCAATATACAACGTGAATATACATATTCATCTTTTGATACTAATATGATTTCTATATCCTTATTTATTTCTCTTAAAGTCTTAGCTGCATTTATTCCAGCAGCTGAAGCACCTACTACTACATATGCCATCTTATGATTCCACCTCCTGTAAGGTTAATGCTCCCATTGGGCATTTTGCTGCACACTGTGGAGTCTGTTCTTTGACAGTAAGACACATATCACATTTCATAACTTCTCTATTGGTCTGATAATCCATTTTTAATACTCCATAAGGACATGCCATTATGCACATAAAACATGTTGCACATCTGCTTTTATCATAAAGTGCATAGCCAGTTTCATTATCTTTTTGCATTGCACCAGTAGGACATGCATAAACACATTCTGGTCTTGTACAGTGCCTACAATAAATTGGTGCATAATTTCCTTGACTATTAATTACTACATGACCTCTTGTATCTCTTCCTCCATGAGCCACTTTACATGCTGTAGTACATGTTAAACATCCTATACATTTTTTCCTATCAATCTTTATCCTTTTCATAGCTTTTCTCCTAATATACTTTTTCTATGTTAACTGGTACATATTTAAAACTAGGCTCTTTTGAATACTTATCAAAGATAGATGGCAGCACTGAATTTGCCTCTACATAATGCATTGGTGCAAATAAATGATCTTTCTTTACAGTCCTGCTAAATTTAACAATGAAATAATTTATCACTCCATTTGGTGATACTATCTTTATCTTTTCATTTTCATTTATACCTAATTCTTCTGCTAAATCAGGGTTCATATTTACATACCCTTCTTTAACTGAAATAGCATATACATCCTGTATTTCTCTTGTCCTTGTTAGTGTATGCCATTGACCTACAGTAGCTCTGCCTGTGTTAAGTAAATATGGATATTCTTCATTTTGCTTATATTTAACTTCCTCTATATCTTCATAGATAAATTTTGCTTTTCCACTGGCAGTATAAAAATGTTTATCTTCAAAAAGCCTTCTTTCATCTATTTCTAATTTTTCTCCTTCTCTAAATGGCCATTGTATTCCTCTAGAATTTTTAAGATTTTCATATGTTACTCCAGTTATGTCACAAGGAGTTCCTTTAGTACATTGCTTAATAGTATTAAAGGCTATCTCTGGTGTTCTCCATTTATCTAGAAGTTTTCCCATTCCTAAAGCTTCACCTATACCTAAAGCTATATCATAATCTGATAATTCATTTTCCATTTTTGGAAGAACAGGATCTAATTTAGAAAGCCTTCTTTCTGTATTTATAATTACTCCTTCTTTTTTCAATCCATTAGTTGATGGTAAAAATAAATCACAATACCTAGCTGTATCAGTATCACTATAAATATCCTGTACAACTAAAAACTCTAGTTTTTCAGCTGCTTTTTTAAAATCTAAATTATTTATCCATGATACAATTGGATTAGTAGCAACTATCCATAATGCTTTGATTTCACCTGAATTTATCTTATCTATTATGACATTATAAGGTAATGTTGGTTTTGTAGGTAAAATTTTTTCATCAATATCTAAAGCTTCTGCCACCACTTTTCTTCTATTTTCATCTGTATACTCTCCTCCACCATAAAGCCCTGTAGTATTACTAAATGCTCTTGAACCCATAGCATTACATTGTCCTGTTATAGAATTTGCTCCTGTACCTGGCCTTCCTATATTTCCAGTCATTAAAGCTAAATTTATAATTCCTTGTGCTGACCTTACAGCTTGATGCCCTTGATTTATCCCCATAGTCCACCAAAATGATACATTTTTACCTTTATGTATTATTTCTGCTAATTCCTTAACTCTACCTTTAGAAATTCCAGTATATCCTTCTACATCATTTATGTCATATTTTTTAATATGCTCTTTAAATCCTTCAAAATCCTCTGTATAATTTTTGATAAAATTCTCATCGATCCAATTGTTTTCAATAAGTACATTTGCTATGGCATATATAAGATATAAATCACTTTTCGGTTTAAGATCTATCCAAATATCTGAATTACAAGCAGTCTCACTTCTTCTTGGATCTATTACTATAATTTTTTTATCTTTAATTTTATTTTTTAATACTCTTCCCCATAATATAGGATGAGACACCACTGGATTACTACCAAAAAATATTATTACATCTGACAGTTCTAAATCCTTTAAAGTATACGGTGGTGCATCAAATCCAAAACTTTGCTTATATGCCACCACTGATGTGGCCATACAAAGTCTAGTATTACCGTCACCATTACCACCTAAAAAAGTTCTTCCTATATGTCCTATAAGGGCCATCTCTTCAGTACATAGTTGCCCTGTACTTAAAAACGCAAAACTTTCTTTACCATTTTCTTTTTGAATCTTTTTTACACGGTCAGCAAATATATTAAAAGCTTCTTTCCATGAAATCTGTTTTAAATCTCCTTTTTTATCTTTCAATATAGGCAATACAGGATTTTCAAATTTAGTGTTTTGCTTATCTAGGTTAAGTCCCTTTACACAGCAAAACCCTGCATTCACTGGATAATCCTCGGTAGGCTTCACTGCATTTATAAAGTTTTTTTCATTTACATGAAAATCAAAATTACATGCTATTGAGCAGTAATTACAGGTAGATCTTACTACTTTCATATTGTCCTCTCCTTAATAATGATAAATATTTAATATACTTATTTTTCATTATTCTTTCTGCTTTTATTCCTTAACTGCTAAAGTTATCTAAAAAACATTAGATTTTTCTTCAGCTACTATCATTTAATTATGTAACTGTACAATAATAAAAAAACGCTCCCTCTATAGCTCCAGTATATTATCATATATACCTACTATAAAGGGAACGTATACTTTTTTTATTTATATAATCCTAATTCAATTATCCTATTTACCAATAATCCTATATTAACTTCCTTTAAACTCATTGGCACATCTATTATCTTATCTACCATTGTAACTTCTACATATTCAACAATTTTTCCATCTTCATCAACATAATCAATGCAATCATATGTAATTATATCTTCTTTAAGCTGCTTCTTAAGTGCTTTTAAATTATCCATTCTTTAAAACTCCTTTGTAAATATTATTATATAAATTATATTATATTACTTAAGTTATTGCCATTATTTTACCTGTATCTTTAGTATCATATCCGCCTAACCCATCAATTTCCTTTTTAAACTGGCTACTCTTTACTATTTCAAGAATTCTTGCATATTTTTCATCTGCCAATTTTTCTTTTTTTATAACTAAATCATATCTTTCCTTTTGCATAGGTATAAAATCAACTGCCCCAACCTGAAGAGCCACCTTTTCAGTGCCTATACCTACATCTGCGTCACCTCTAGCTACAGCACTGGCAATAGATAGATGTGAAGTTTCTTCATTATCATAGCCTGCTATCATCTTTACACTAATGCCTAACTTTTTTATCTTCTCATCTAATAGTACTCTAGTTCCAGCACCTTTTTCTCTATTAATAAGTCTAATTCCATCCTTTGCTATATCTTCCCACTTAGTAATTTTTTTAGGATTTCCCTTTTTAACATAAAAACCTTGAATTCTATAAGCTAAATTTATTATTACACAAGCTGTTCCTGGTACAATCCTCTTTACATAAGGTTCATTATAAGTATCACTATCACCATCCCACATATGACTTGTGCATAATGTAACTTCATCCATATAAAGGCTATGTAATCCCCTATAGCTTCCCATATTTGATCTTAATACTCTATAACCTTCTGTCTGAATTAAATTTGCCAAAATATCTAAAATTATATCTTGTCCTGTTATTACTATAGAATCATCTTTATCATCAGTTTCTGCTTCATTTATCTTTTTTACTTTGCTTTTACTAACTAATTTTTTATGCTTTTGATTATCTATATATTCTTTTACATCGCTTTTATCAATTCTTAGTTTTTTTCCAACCTTATATGCTGGGATCTCTCCTCTCTTAACAAGTTCATATACAGTGTTTTTAGTTATATTTAATAGCTCTGCTACCTCCATGGCATTTAATGCTTCTTTATTTTCCATAAATACTTCTGCCTCCTTAGACTATAATCATTTTATCATGTATTATTTTTTTATGCTATTTTATTGAAATTTCATTATTTTCATGCTATATTAACATTTATGACAAAACATATTGAAATATATTAAAACATAACAAAACTAATTATATTTTATAAAATTTATTAAATAAAGGGGTTTTTATTATGATTAAAAGATTAAAATTCTTATCAACTTTATGTTGCTTATCATTATTATTAACAGGATGCTCTTCTTCAACAAAGAAAGAAGATAAAACAATTGAGCTTAATATCTCAGCTGCAGCCAGCTTAAAAGAAGCTATGGCTGACTTAGAAGCTGCCTATACAAGTAAAAATCCTGAAGTTTCTTTTGTTATAAATTATGGTTCTTCTGGCTCACTTCAACAACAAATAGAACAAGGTGCACCTTGTGATTTGTTTATTTCAGCTGGAGAAAAGCAGATGACTGCCTTAGAAGAAGAAGGATTGCTTTTAGATGGTACTAATAAAGACTTAGTAAAGAATTCTTTAGTCCTTGTTACAAGCAATGATAGTAAAATCAGTTCTATTGATAGCTTAAATTCTGATGCAGTATCTAAAATTGCCCTTGGTGAACCTTCTAGCGTTCCTGCTGGTAAGTATGCTGATGAGACTTTAACTTCTCTTGCTATTAAAGATAGCTTAAATAATAAACTTGTCTTTGCTAAAGATGTTAAAGAAGTATTAGCGTGGACTGCTTCTGGTAATGCTGATGCTGGCTTCGTCTATTTAAGTGATGCTTTAAGTAGCGATGGTGTAAAAATTGTAGAAACTATTTCTGAAGAATACCATTCACCAATTACTTATCCTGTTGCTATTATTAAAGATAGTGATGATATTGATGCTGCTAAAGCATTTGAAGATTTCTTATTCACTGACGAAGCTCAAGAAATATTTGAAAAATACGGCTACAAGTCTGTAGAGTAGAATTTTCCAAGGAGGTATGATGCTATGAATTTTTCACCTTTATGGATATCAATAAAAACATCCTTGCTAGCTACACTAATTACCTTTATCTTAGGTATATCAGTATCCTACTTAGTCGTTAATTACAAAGGAAGGCTTAAGGGATTTATTGATGGCATCTTTACCCTTCCTCTGATTTTACCACCAACAGTCTTGGGATTTTTCTTATTGCTTATTTGTGGAAAGAATGGTCCTGTTGGAAAACTATTAAAGCTTTTTGATACTAATATAATTTTCTCATGGAGTGCTACTGTCATCGCAGCAACTGTCGTTGCTTTTCCCATGATGTATAGGACTACTCGTTCCTCTTTTGAACAAATAGACCCTAATATTCTATCTGCTGCTAGGACTTTAGGTTTAAGTGAATTTAAAATCTTTTATAAAATAGCTATTCCTCTTGCCTGGCCTGGTATAATTGCAGGTTTAGTATTATCTTTTGCTAGAGCAATGGGAGAATTTGGCGCCACGTTGATGATTGCTGGTAATATTCCTGATAAGACTCAAACTATGCCTCTAGCTATATTCTTTGCAGTAGAAAGTGGCAATATGTCTACTGCACTTAAATGGGTAGCCATAATTGTTTTTATTTCTTTTATTATGATAATGATCTTAAATTACTGGTCTGAACATAACTTAAAAATTACTGGGAAGAGAGGAAGATAAATGTCTCTAGAAATTAGTATAGAAAAAGACCTTGGCACATTCAAACTAAAAACAAGTTTCAATAATAATTGTGGTTCTCTAGGATTCTTAGGTGAATCTGGCTCTGGAAAAAGCATGTGCTTAAAATGTATTGCAGGTTTAGAGAGCCCTGATAAAGGCAAAATTATTATCAATGATAAAATCTTATTTGACTCTGAAAAAAAAATTAATATTCCACCACAAGAAAGAAAAATAGGATATTTATTTCAAAATTACGCTTTATTCCCTAATATGACTATAGAAGAAAATTTAAGCATAGCCTTAAAAAACTTATCTAAGCAGGAAAAGAAAAATCTTTGTAATGAATACATAGAAAAATTTCATTTAACTGGATTAAATAAAAGATATCCATGGCAACTATCAGGTGGACAACAACAAAGAGTTGCCTTGGCAAGAGCTTTAATAACATCACCAGAAATATTACTGCTAGATGAACCTTTTTCCGCCTTAGATCATCATCTTCGCCATAGCATGGAAAAAGAGCTTCTAAATACTTTGAAGGATTATAGTGGTGACATTATATTTGTTACCCATGATATAGAAGAATGTTATCGAGTATGTTCAAATATACTTGTCTTCAATAAAGGAATTGCTTTAAACAAAAGAGATAAAGATGATTTATTTAACTTCCCTAAATCTCTTGTTGAAGCAAAACTAACAGGTTGCAAAAATATTTCAAAGGTAAAGAAAATTTCTGATAATAAAGTTTACGCCATTGACTGGGGCTATGAGTTTATTTTAAACCATGAAGTACCAGAAAACATTGACTATATGGGCATACGTTCTCACAATATATTGGTAGCTGATGTTAATAGCTCTGTAAATGTATTTACTTTTCAAGTATCAGATATCTTAGAGAATCCATTTGATATTACTATTTCATTAAATTCTCCTCTTGCTACTGGCAACATCAACATAAAATTAAAGAAAGAAAACTTTGATTTAAAGATAGGTAGTATGATAAAACTTGAATTTCCTAAAGAACATATATTTTTCTTTTAAATAATTGTTTTATTATTCCATATTATGTATAATTATCATATAAAACTTGTGTGATGAGATATTGAAATGAAATTAAGTGCAAGAAATAAATTTATTGGTAAGGTTACAGATGTTACTAGAGGGGCTGTTAATGGTATTGTAAAAGTAGAACTTTCTAATGGACAATATCTTACATCATCAATTACTTTAGAATCTATTGATGATTTTGTGTAGCAAAAAAGGTATCATGTCAAAGTTTATTTGACACGATACCTTTTACTTATGCCTTCTTTCTTTTTTTAAGAAAGGTTGTTCCAATAATTACTGCTGCAAATGATATAAATATTAATCCACTTTCTTTTCCTGTTGTAGGAAGTTTACCAGTGCCTTTATCCTTTTCTGTTGACTCTTCTTTTCTTATATTATCATTTATAGTAAGATTTTTTTTTAGTGTCTTCAATTACTGGATTTTGATCTTTATCATCTTCTTCATCTTTACTAGAATCTCCTATGCTGTCATCATCCTCTATTTCATCATCAACATCCGGCTCTATTATTTTTTCTACTAAAGATTTTATTGCTTCATCAAGTTTTAATATTGCCTTATCTACAGCTTCCTGCATAGCATTTTCATCTGCTTCAATATTTAATGCCTTATATAATTCATCTTTTAAAACAATAGAGCTTTCTTCTGTATATTTTGATAAATCAATACTTTTTACTTCTTCTATCTTTGCTGATAATACTTCTTTATTAGCTTTAAAAATAAGATTATCTTTAGCATTATTTAAGTTTCTTTCTGCTTCATTTATTTTATCTTGTTTAACATTTACTTCTACTAAAGAATCTTTAGCCTCATTTAAAGCTTCTTTAAAAATATTCCATGAATTTGGAGTGTAATTTTCTTCTATTAAAGTTTCATATTCTTTGATAGTTTTTTCTAAGTTTTCATAATCTATAGCCGTAATAAAGTTTAATTGTACTGAATCGATTAGTACCCAACATCCTGATTTTGCATCAAAATCAAAGCCTATTTCAATAGTTTCATTTTTTATCCATACTTCCATAGATACTTTTGTCCAATAAGTTGTTTTTGGTAATTCAAATTCAGCTATATTTTCTCCATCCTTTATATACATATTAGCTTTATTTTGATTTCCACCATTATATACATATGCTGAAAGCTCATATTTTCCATCAATAATGCCTGCAACTTCTTGACTTACCTTAGCAATGTATGGCTTATCATTCCATAATGATAAAGCATACTTTCCTGATGGTGCATCATTATCACCTTTACTCCTATCTTGTGCTGATGCTGAATTATTCTCATCTATTACAGTCCAACCATCTAAATTACCCAAATCAAAATCACCATTATTAATGCTTATCTTACTAGAAAGCCTCATAATAACTTCACTAGCTTTGCTAGGTAATACTTGAAGATCAATTATTTTATTATCACCGTATCCATCTTTTTTAGCTGATACAGTATAGCCATCTCCATCAATAACTTCATCAACTACAAAGTATCCATTTTCATCTGTTATAGTATTAAATTTTTCTTCATTCTTCAAACTAATAGATATTTCCACATCAGATAGCCTGTTATTATTAGAGTCTACTGCTACTCCTATAATTTTCCCAAAAGCTTTATTCAAAATAATATCTTCAATAGATATTACCTCTTCAGCTTTTACCATTAAATCTTTCATTACAAATGTTTCATATCCAGCTTTACTTATAGTCATTGTATAGTTACCTTCATTGACATAAGAAATCTCAAAACTTCCATCTTCCTTACTGTTAGCTGTATACTTAAATCCATTATGACCCTCTAAAGATATTGTTGTATCCACCACTACTTTACCATCTTCATCAATAACTCTTCCACTTAAAGATGCTGAATTTACTAATAATGTGAAATTAACATCTTTGGTTACTATTCCATTAACTATGTCTATATCTTCACAAGTAGCATCTGCATACCCTTCCTTAGTTGCGTATATTGTATATCCTTTTCCTTCTGGAATATCGCTTAAAGTGTAACTGCCATCATCACTTGTAAATGTAGAGAATTCAGCTCCATCTAATATACTATATACCTTCACACCTTCTAAAGCATTTCCTTTATTGTCAATTACTTTTCCTATTATTTTTCCACTTCCTACTTCAAGTTTAACTTTTGATACTTCACCAATCTTTATTTCAGTAATTGCTTGTGCATCGCCATAGCCATTTTTACTTACAGAAATCTTCACTTCATTACATGGTGATAAATTCACCATAAAGAAGTTTCCATATTTATCAGTTTTTCTAATATATTTTTCTCCATTCATTTCAATTACTACATTTGCATTAGTAATCTTATTTCCACCTGTTCCTACAACAGTTCCTGATAACATTCCTGTGGTGTATCCTTCCGTGTTATCTCTAAAAGATTTTAATGACCTTAGTGCATATCCATCAAAATCAAATAAAGTAGTATTAGAAACCACATTACTTCCAGCTTTATCCTCACTACCATCTTCTGCCTGACCTCTTTCCATAGCCCAACCAATACCTTCGTGCTCTATCATAACTGGATCCCAGTACAAATCACCAATTATCCAGTTCTTTTCAGAAGTTCTTATACCATTAAATAATTCATCTAAGAACTCCTTTTGCCCTTGAGGAGAAGATTGGTGATTTTCAGGTCCATTATCAGCAAGTTGTCCTGGATATCCATCTGGTTTTGTAGGATTCCAATTATATCCTGTTTCTAAAATTAATATTGGTTTTTGATACTTTTCACCTAAATCATTAAACCATGGTATTATTTCCTCCACTGTCTTTTTAGTCCAGAAAGGATAATATGAACTTCCTATAACATCATAATTAACATTATATTTTTCACAATTATCTAGGAAAGTACCATACTTGCTAGTATTTCCAGCCATATCTAAATGTACTGCCACTGCAGTATTAGTTGATACTTCCTTTACAGCTCTATAACCAGCATTTAAGAATTTAGCAAGATTTTCAAAGTTGACAGTGCTTCCATAAGGATATAATATTCCATTTTGCATTTCATTACCTAAAGAAATAAATTCAGGAGTTGTTCCCTGATCTGCTAACTTTCTCATGATGTCTTTTGTATAATCATAAATAAGCTCTTCTAATTTTGCTACAGATTCTTCTTCATTTAATCCTTCAATTTCACTGCGCCAAGAGGAAGGTATCTCCTGTGTTCCTGCATTAGGCCACCAATCACTATAATTAAGAGTAACTTCTATCTGCATCCCCATTTCTTTAGATCTTAATGCTAAATCAAGAAGATCTTCTGTATTTTGATATCCATCTGGTAGATAATAATCTGGATTTGTTATTGAACCATGTTCTCTTCCCACATCATTATGTGTTCTAAGCCTTACAAAATTGAATCCATTTTCAGCTAAAATATGAAAAACATCTCTAGCTTCTCCTTCTTCATCATAAAAAACAGCACCTTCATCTTCTAACCAATTTACCATTGTCAGGTCTCCACCTTTAAGAAAAGTATACTTATTTTCATCATTAACTATGGTAATACAATCATAATTTGACCAATTACCAGCATTACCTTTAGAATAAAATCCTAAAGTAACTTGATTATTAGTTACTTCAAAATTTAGTACTACTTTTCTAAAGTCATCACTGACAGGGATACTGGTTTTCGCACCAGTACCTCCAAAATCATTAGCATAAATATAATGTTCTTCTTGTCCGCCTCCACTAGCAGTATATGCCTCTACTCTATAATAACCATTTTCTAATCCTGTTATAGTTTGTTCTGTCCACACTTCATAATTATCTGAACTCCAATACCCCAAACTAGCTGAATCATCATACCCCCATGAATTCTTCCAGTTGGCAGCATCAATATTACCTTTAACAGTCCATCCATCAAGAGAACTTTTAAAACTATAATTAGTTATTACATCTTTTTCTGCAGACTCAGGTGATACTGTGTACATACCTAAAGAAAACATAGTAACTACTGCTGTAGATACAACTCTATTAAATGAAGACTTCTTTCCCAAAATTTTATCCCCCTTATACCTTAAATTCTAAACATTAGTTTTTAAAACCATCACTTTATACTTATCTAATTTAACTTCTCCTCTTACTTTACTACCACTTAGTAAATCTAAATACTCCTTATCTAGATTTACTGATTTTTCTTCCTTACTGAAGTTCATTAAAAAGATATATTTATTTTCTTCATCTTCTCTCAACTCAGCATTTACACCTAATGGAAGTTCAATATTGATGGCTCTCCTAAGTTCTAATTCATCAATTATACTACCAAAGAACTTAGTATCAAAATCATTAAATGTTCTTGCTGCTACATAATATGCATTACCATTTCCATATCTATTACGAGTTAAAGCAGGCATTCCTTTATAATAATCAGTGGTATACCTTGCTAAAACTTCTGCATTTTCAGCATGTATTACATCACAGTAATCTTTAACCTTATACTCTTTACCTTCATATTCAATATAATTTACATCAGTATCGTATAATGTATCTATTTCTTCTGCCCATATACCAGTAACCTCTCTTAATGGTCCTGGGAATCCTCCTAAGAAGCAAAGATCATTTTCATTAACTATTCCACTAAAATAAGTAGTTACAAAATTACCACCATTTCTTACAAAGTCATTTATTCTTTCTGCAACTCCTGGCTTAACCATATATAACATTGGTGCAATCACTAACTTATATTTACTAAAATCTGCATCCATAGTTATTACATCTACTGGAATTCCCTTTCTCCAAAATACTCTGTAATATTCTTCACAGCTTTCAATATAACCTTTATTTTCATTATTTAATGCTTGGCAATCATCTATTGCCCATCTATTTTCCCAATCAAAAATTATTGCTACTTCTGCATCTACACTTGTTCCACATACTTCATTGATTTTTTTTAAGCTTTCTCCAACTTCTGTTACTTCTCTAAATACTCTTGTATTTTCATGTCCACAATGGTCAACTACTGCACCATGAAATTTTTCAGAACTTCCTCTTCCTTTTCTCCATTGGAAATATTGTACTGAATCTGCTCCATGAGCTACTCCTTGTAATGATGATAAAAGGTGCATTCCTGGTCTCTTACCTTTATTAATCTTATGCCAATTTACTAAGCTTGGTGTACTCTCCATAATCAAGAATGGTTGTCCACCTTTCAATGATCTATATACATCATGAACAAAACCAACATTAGAAGCTAATTCTTCCGTAGTTTCCCAATTGTTATGCCAAGCTGGATATTCATCCCATGATACTATGTCAACTTCTTTAGCAAAATCACCATAATTTATTCCACCAAATAAGCCCATTCTAGGGTAATCACCCATAAAATTAGTTGTTACAGGTATATTAGGCGTTATTTCCCTAATTGGAGCTATTTCACTTTTATAGAAATCAATATGCATATCACTAACAAATCTTCGCCAATCTAAATTATGTCCATGAACTTGCATTTCTCCAAGTGGTGATGGACTTTCAATCTGACTCCAACTATTGAATTTATGACTCCAAAATCCTGTCCACCATGCTGAATTTAATTCGTCTAAATTGTTATGATATTTTTCCTTAAGCCAATTTCTAAAACGTTCTTGACATAATTCACAGTGACAATCTCCACCAAGTTCATTAGAAATATGCCATAAGATAAGTCCTGGATGATTCTTATATCTTTCAGCTAGCTTTCTATTTAATTCTGAAGTCTTTTGTCTATATACTGGTGATGTATAACAATGATTGTGCCTTTGTCCATGAAGGTTTTTAGTTCTATCTGCATTTACTCTTAAAACTTCTGGATACTTTTCTGACATCCATGCTGGTCTTGCTCCACTTGGTGTTGCAAGTATTATGTTTACTCCTGCTTTATATAAATCATCCATTATATTATCAAGCCATTCGAATTCATATTTTCCTTCCTCAGGCTCTATGGCACTCCAGCCAAAAATATTAATAGCAGCACAATTTATGTGTGCTAACTTCATAAGCCTTACATCTTCCTTTATTATTTCAGGATACTCAAGCCATTGATCTGGATTGTAGTCTCCTCCATGTAAAAATTCTTTTCCTATTATATTATTAAATAAATCATATCTTTTTGTCATAAATTTTCTCCTTTTATTCTCTGGTAACGAATACATTTTTAGTTTTAAAAAGTATATTTTTAAAATTGAAAGTTGGAACCCCACTTTAAAGGGGCTCCAAGGAAATATATATAATTAAAACATCATGATAATTTATAAGTTTAAATTATTCATTGTTTATAATAGTGTGTCTTACTCATTATAAGATTTTAAGAATTCTTCAACTTGTGCTTTACATTCTTCCGTAATCTTATCTAATCCAGCCTCTTTTAATTTAGTTTTATATTCTGCTATAGCTGCATTAACATCACTTACCATTCCTAAATCTATTGGAACACCATATTGAGTAACTACATTACCAACAGCACTCATTTCATTTTTCACCTTTGAATCATCAAATGTAAAAGCTGTAAGTGGATTATCTACTGTATCATTTTCTTTCCACTTATTAATAGTTTCTTGAACTATTGCTGGTTCAGTAGATGAAGTCATAGCATACTTAGATGAATACCATCCCCATGGACATACTTCTTCAGCTGGATAATTTGAAGCATTTTCTGTTGGTGTATAATATTGGTTACCATCAGTTGTATAGTGCTTTCCTTCTACCCCATACCAAGTAAGTTTATTGATTTCTTCATTAGATCTTAATAATTCTATTGCCATTAATGCTCTTTCTGGATTTTTTGAACTAGCATTTATAGCCATACCACCATTTGTATATGGTTGAACAGTTTTAGATATACCTTCTGATAAATCAATTAATTGAGTATTCCATTCAGGATGAGCATTATTCATTTCTGTAACGCTATTTGCAACTGATCCTAAATTCCAAACCATTACAGCTGTTTTTCCTGCTTCAAAATCATCATCTCTAGTAGCTTTACTTGATATTGAGTCAGCAGCCCAATATCCTTTATCAGCAAACTCCTTCATTTTAGTTGCATATTCTAAATACTCATCAGTATCAACAAAGGCAAACACCTCTCCTGAATTATCATTTACATCAAATCCTAAAGTTGGAGTTGGAGCTCCTGATATAGTATTAAATCCATATCTTTCAAGCATATATGGCCATTGAAGATTTTGTCCTCCACCATTTGCTATTACTTTTATACCATTGGAGCTTTCACCTGTTGCTACAGCATCCATAAATTTTTCTAATTGATCATAAGAAGTTATTGAATCAAATCCATATTTGGCCATTAAGTCTCCTCTAACACCAAATACATTTATTCCATATTCACTCTTATCATTTGGAACCATATATACTTTTCCATCTATTTTAGCTTGGCTCCATCCCTCTTCAGGTTCACTTGCATAAATATTTGGTGCATATTCTTGAAGCATCTCATCTGATAATTCTAAGAAACCGTTTTTAGTTGCCACTTGACTATAATATCCCCATCCTGAAGCTGTAAATATTAAATCAAAATCTTCACCTGATTGGAATAATAATTGATATTTTGTTGCTAAGTCTGACCATGGAATAAAATTTACTTGTAAAGTTGCATTTATTTCTTCTTTCATTATTGAATTTACTTTATCATATACTTCATCGAAGTCTGCTGGTTTATCACCTATTAAATACATCTTTAATGTTACTTCTTTATCTGTTGATACTCCAGATGTTAGTGTTCCTGCTGTTCCTGAAGAACTTGATCCACAACCTACCATCATTGTTCCTGCCATTAATGTACTTAGTGCTATAGCAGACATTCTTTTTACTAAATTTCTTTTCATCTCTTTTCCTCTCCTTACCATAAGAATTACTATCTATTGTTTTATCAGCCCTTTACAGCTCCAATTGTCACACCACTTACAAAATACTTTTGAATAAATGGATAAACTAATATTATTGGTCCTGTAACAATTACTGTAAGTGCCATCTTTAATGATTCACTTGGCATTTCAATTGCTCCTGATACTGCTGAACTATTTTGTGCTAGTATCGTCTTGTAAGCTTCAATATTATTAACTATTTTGTATAAATAGTATTGAAGTGAATATAAATTTTCATTATTTATAAATAACATTGAATTATACCAGTCATTCCAATATCCTAAAGCTATTAAAAGACCCACTGTTGCTAATGCTGGTTTAATTAATGGTAGTATAATCTTCACAAATATTGTAAAGTCCCCTGCACCATCAATCTTAGCTGATTCTGTTAAAGCTTGTGGAATTCCTCCAATATAACTTTTCATAAGTATTATATTGAAAACACTAAGCATTGGTGGTATTAATAAAGAAAGATAAGTATCTTTTAACCCTAAATATTTAACCATTAAAATGTACCATGGTACTAATCCACCATTAAATAATGTTGTAAAGTAGAAGTAAAATGAAAATTTATTTCTCCACTTAAAATCTTTTCTTTGTAAAACATAAGCTGTCATTGCCACTATAAATAACCCACAAGCAGTACCAATTATAGTAAGACTTATAGTTATCCCATAGGCTCTTAAAATTGCCATTGGTTCCTTTAATGCAGTTGCATATGCACTAAGTGATAATTTACTTGGTAAAAGTGAGAAACCATTAGCAATGATTTCTTTTTCATCTGTAATTGAACCCATAACTACAATAAGAAATGGAATAAAACAAAACAGTGCAATTAAAGTAACTACTGTATAACTTAATATATTAAACGCTTTTATATCCTTTGACTTTTTCATCAAACATCACCTCCTAGAATAATGAATAATCTTTATCATATGATTTAACAATCTTATTAGTAATAATAATTGTTATGAAACAGAATATTGACTGATAAAGACCTGCAGCTGCTGACATTCCAACTTCTCCTGATTGTATCAGTGATCTAAAGGTAAATGTATCTATAACATCTGTAATTGGGAATAATGGTCCATTATTTCCTACCAGTTGATAGAACATTTGGAAATCCCCTCTGAAGATATTACCTATTGATAATAATGTTAAAATTATTAACGTTGGAACAAGACAAGGTATTGTTACCTTAAATATTCTTTGGAATATGTTTGCTCCATCTATTTGTGCTGCTTCATAGATTTCTTGGTCAATTCCCATTATAGCTGCTAAATATAATACTGTTCCATACCCAACATTTTTCCATGCACAGAAAGCAGTAATTATTATTGGCCATACCCACTTAGTCCCATAAAAATTGATACTTTCCATACCTAATTTATTTAAAATTGTGTTTACTGTACCATAATCAACATTTAAGAAATTATAAGCAATCATTCCCACAACTACCCAAGAGATAAAATATGGTAAAAACATTGCTGTTTGTGTAACTTTTTTGAAATACTTGCCTCCAATTTCAGATATAAATATAGCAAGTCCCATCTGTAATACTGTATTTACTACTATAAATCCTACATTATATAGAATTGTATTTCTAGTTACTGTCCATGCTTGTCCAGATTTAAAGAAATATTCAAAGTTACTGAAACCTACCCATGGACTTCCAAAAATACCTTCCCTAAAATTATAACTTTTAAATGCTACTATTGCCCCACTCATTGGCAAATAACTGAAAATAAAGAAGTACAAAAATGCAGGAATAAGCATCATAAGTAAAACTCTATTCTTTCTTAATGCTCTAGTAAATGATGATTCTTGCTTTATTCCTGCAGTCGAAATCTTATCATCACTAAAAACATTGTTCTCAATTTGATTTTCCATTGTCAATCCCCCTTATTATACGTTTTCATCTCATGTATAAATAATACCATCTTATAAAAGATATAATTATGGTAAAATTCTTTGATTATAGTAAAATATTTTTATTTTAAACATTTACATAAATAAATTATCTCATTTTTACCTTTTTATTGAAATATATTCTTTTTTAATGTTATACTTTTATATGATATCTAATGGAGGTGGATTATGATTAAAGTACTTATTGCAGATGATGAAAGATTTACTAGACAAGGTATCCTAGATATGGTTGACTGGGACAATCTTAATGTAAGCGAAGTCAAGGAGGCTTATGATGGTATTAATGCTCTAGAAATATTAAAACATTTTGAACCAAACATACTTCTGACAGATGTTCGTATGCCTAGACTAAATGGCATAGATTTAGCCTTTAAAACAAGGGAGCTTTATCCTAACTGCATGATACTCTTTATGAGTGGTTATTCAGATAAAGAATATTTAAAATCTGCTATTAAGCTAAAAGCTATCAATTATGTTGAAAAACCTATTGAAATTGAAGAATTGGAGGAAAATTTAAATAATGCTATCCTTGAACTTGTAAAAAATACTACTATTCATAATAGCATTGAACATACTATTGCCAATGAAATATCATCTATAGATAATTCTGCAGCAGTTAAATCCATAATAAGTTCTTACTTTCCTAAAGATTTCAATGACAAATTAGTTGATGGCCATTATGTAAGCGTTTTAATAAAGATTTACAAAAATATTCCAAACAAGTATTTGTTTATAGATAAAATTCGTGAAATTATTCATGATTGTGGATTAGAAGGCTTTGTTTCAATGCAAAATGAACAAGATATAGTATTACAGATTTTTTTCTCAAAGAATATTAAATCAATACATAATTCAAATGTTTTCCAAAGCTTTTTTGCTACTTTAGATGAATATATTAAAAATTATAGCCAATTTTATATATTTGTAGGCTCTATTGTTACCAATATGCAGGATATGCATAAATCATATGCATATGCTTCTTCATTAGACACTTTATCCTTTTTTAAAGATTATAATTCAGTGATTTATTTTGAAGAAGTTCCTCATAAAACTTGTGCCACTATTGATTCTAATGCTTATTCAGATTTTAAGAGAAATTTGAATAATGAAGATAAACAAGCTGTCTTAAATGATATTAATAATATAACATCAGAATTTATGCTTAATTGTGGTACAGACATCAATGAAATAAAAAATGTATATAATAAATTTCTAATGCATATATTTAATTTCTGTCATAGCAGAAATATTAATCTTAATAATTCTGTAAATGAAAATACCAACTTTAATGCTATACTGCAATTTAATAATATCTTTGAAATAAAGCATTATTTATTAGAAATAATCAAAGATGTATTTTCATGTTTAAAGGAAAAAGATATCTATAATGAGCCAGCATTAAATATAATCAAATATATTAATGAACATTATAATAGCTATGACTTGTCTTTAGAAGATATCAGTAAGAATACATTCTTAACACCTGCATATATATGCGTAATCTTCAAAGATTATACTGGAAAAACTGTTAATAAATATATAACTGAATATAGGATAATACAAGCTAAGGAACTGTTGAAGGATTCAAATATAAAAATGAATGATATTGCTTTAAAGGTTGGCTATAAAGATGGTAATTATTTTGCAAAGATATTCAAGAAAGAAACAAGCTATACCCCTTCAGAATATAGAAGGAAATTTTTATAATGAAATTACCACTGTTGCATAATATGAAATTATTTAAAAAATTTGTATTAACATATTGTATCCTTTTAATTATACCTGTTTTAATAATTTCTTCTTATGCCTATGCTAATCTTTCAAATATAATAACTGATAATTTCCTTAACTCAGCCAGTGAATCCTTTGAACAATCATTAGATTATATGAACTATACAGTTTATAAAATTTTTGATACATCTAACACCATAGTCGTAAACAATACAGTTACTGATATATTAACTCGTGATGTTGAATCTTATGCTTTAACTGATCAGATATATGATTTTTCTAACCTTCAATCGTACCTTTGCTCCTTTGAAAATAATCTGGATATAAAAAAAATAAATCTTTATATAAACGATAAATTTATTTATTCCAGCGAAAATGTGAATTTTTTTAAAGCTAGCTCTTTAGAAAAAACAAAGGCTGAAGATTGTATCGTAAGTACTAATGCAAGATTTATTTGGGGACCAATGTGGTATCTCAATGAAAACACTGTAAATGATACACTGTTTCTCCTTAAAAGTATCAAGGACCCTAATGATCTTTCAAAGGATATAGGCTTTCTTAGGATTAATTTTAGAAAGAGCATAATTCAAGATATACTAGATAAAATTAGCCCTCTTGATGATGTTTTCAGCTTTGTAATTAATTCTGATAATAAAATAATAGCATCTTCAAGAGATTTAAAGGACTTATATGATAATTCTTCTATAGACTTAGAACTTATAAAAAATGCTGCACAATTATCTAATGAACTTACTACCTTTGATGATGGTAAATTTTATCTGCAAAGTGCTCCTATAGATAAAACTGATTGGTATATGGTAAATGTACTTTCCAAATCCAGTATATTATCTACTATTAAAATACAGCGTAATTACTTATTTATAATTGTAGTTTTAACAAGTATAATGGCAATAATCTTAGCTGCTTATTTTGTTAAGCTAATTAATAAAAGATTATTCCAAGTTATTGATGGCATGCGTCAAGTTCCCAATGGACAATTAAATAAATATATAGAAAATGATAGTTCAGATGAAGTTGGAGAACTTATTGATAATTATAATTATATGATCAGTAAAATGTCTGTACTTATAGATGAGCAATACAAACTAGGAAAAGAGGTTAAAAATGCAGAGCTAAAAGCATTGCAATCACAAATTAATCCACACTTCCTCTATAATACACTTGATATGATTAACTGGATGGCTTATAGAAATATGAATAAAGAAATAAGTATTGCTGTTAAAAACTTAGCTAAGTTTTATAAACTTTCATTAAATAAAGGAAAAGATATTGTTACTATAAAAGATGAAGTAGAACATTCTAAGCTTTACGTAAATCTACAGAATATGAGATATGACAATAGAATTACCCTAACAACTAGACTAGATGAAAACTTAATGAATTGCTCAATTCCTAAAATTACTTTTCAGCCTATAATAGAAAATTCCATTAATCATGGCATACTAGGAAGGGGCATGGAAAAAGGTTCTATACTTATCAGTGGCTATATATCTCAAAACAATCTTATAATTCAGATTTCCGATGATGGTATAGGTATTGAAAAGGAAGTGTTACCACTTATATTAAAAGAAAATAATTTACAGACAAAAGGTAGTGGCTATGGTTTAAAAAATATTAACCAGAGAATTAAAGTACTTTATGGTGAAAGCTACGGCTTATCCTTTACCAGCAACTATAGCTTTGGTACTACTGTAGAAATAACATTGCCTGTAATAATATAATTTTTAAAGAAAGGACTATATTATGAGTAAAAATAAAGATTTTTTTGATAAACCACTATTCACACTACCAAGTTATCTATTTTGGTTCTTACAAGGAGGTGCCTACTTCTTTATCACTAACATATTGCTAGTTTTATTTATAACAGCAACAGCTATTAATCCTGACTCCTTTAACTTAATAATTTTATTTATTTCCTTGATTCCATTAGGACCATCATTATCAGCCTTATCAGCTTCTACTTCTGAAATATTAAGAGAAAAATCAATTTCCTTCTCTTCGTATTTCTTTAAGTCATACAAAGATAATTTTGTAAGTAGCCTAAAACTTTGGCTTATAATACTTTTTCTGCTATCTCTTATGTTTGTGGATTTTCAATATTTCTTTTTAAACATGCCAAAATATGGCATACATGTTATATTTGAAATTCTTGCAATATATATAGCTCTTTTAATCCTATATGCTATTCCAATAAATTCTCGCTTTGAAATGAAAACAAAAGATATATTTATATTGTCATCATATTATATTATTAAAAAACTTCCTATAACTATCTTAAAATCTGCAATACTTGTGGGAAGTTTTTACTTAGTATCAAAGACTACATCACTACTTATAATAGTTTTGCCAAGCATAATATCCTTTATTTTTTCTTTCTATGATAATACTATATTTACTGATATAGAATGTAGTCAGAAAACTGCTTAAATATAATTGGGCTATAAAAAAGCCTTTGAAATCAAACAACCATATTAGTAAAAAAATTAATTATACCAAAAATCGCTGTAAGTTTAATACCTACAGCGATTTTTACACTTCCCTTTTTATACAATCATGAATAACAAGTAACTAACTATAATTCCAATAGATGGAATATATAAAATATATTTATTTTTTACTTTATCTTTAATCTTTAATACAGTTAACATTAACATTGTACTGATTATACCAAATATAACTAAGTTTCTTGTTTGACTTTCTGCAAAATCATAAACTGTTCCACCAATAAATAGCACATCAGATATAAAAATAATTAAGAAATTAAATAAATTGCTTCCTACAATATTTCCTACAGATACATTAAAATTGCCAATCTTAACAAGAGAAACACATGATGTAAGTTCTGGAAGCGAAGTTGCAATACCTAATAATAAAGCTCCTGCTAAGCTTGCACCTAAATTAAGTCTAGCTGCTATAATATCAGTAACATATGTAATTAATATACTTGATATTACTAATCCAATGCTCACTAAAATAAATCTTATAATTATTTGTTTTAATGAAAGTGATGTTGTTACAGCTGTTTCATCTTTAAATTCATCTGCTGTTCCACTATCATCATTGGACATAGTCTTTACTCCTAATGTATATAATACTAATATTATTATTGAAGTTATTGAAATTGTTACTACTTCAAAATTGACTATATTCAACATATTCAAAGCCACTGCTACATATATAGCAAGTGTAACCCATGCAGTATAGCTATTACTTTTAGATATATTAGACTTTTTAAAATTGCTTGTCCATAAAATAATAAGCATTGCTATAATGGTCATATTAAATAAATTGCTTCCTAAAATATTTCCCAAAGAAAGCCCAGGATTCTTTAACCATACTGTTGATGATAAACTTGTTAATAATTCTGGAAGTGATGTTACTGCTGATAACAAAACTCCACCTATAAATGCCCCTGATAATTTGGTGTTCTTATCTAATAAATCAACATATACAGATGCCTTAATAGATAATAATACTACCGCTATTGCTAGTGCTAAGTAAATTAAATAAATCATATAAATCCCTCCATTGCTTTGTCCCGCAAAAAAACGAGACTTACAGATAGCATGTCTCTAAACATACTATCTGTAAGTCTCGTTATTTAAGATAATACCAGACCATAAAGGCCATGATTGTTGATATTATCACAGTAATTCACTGCTAACTACTCCCCTACAGGACTTATTATATTGATTATATACTTAAAACAATATAATTTCAAGAAGTTTTTTATTTTATTTCACCTTATCTAAAAGATATTTCCTATTATTTATTACACTGCTATGATTAGGTACATATCTGGCTGCTAGTTCATTATATTCATTTGCTTTATTGAAATCACTTATCTTGCTATAACACACACATAATTGAAGAGCCGGTACCCACGTATACATAGCACTATTAACTAAGTTCAAACTTCCTGGTTTTGGCGGATTGTTTATGGCATTTTCATACCAAAAAACTGCTATTTCATATTTTTCCTTTTCATAAAATGTATAACCAATTCTACAGCAGAGATCACTAGATGGAATATCATACTGTAAGCCCTTAAACAAATACTCTTCTTCCTTATCCTTATAACCAATAAATCCATAGCATTCTGAAATCTTTATAAGAGCCTGTTTTATATCTTCAATCCACCCCTTTTTTGTATCTATAAAATCATTATATGCTTTTATAGCTTCCAAATAGTATTCATTATCATAAAGTTCATTACCATAATAAAATAAATCTCGTGGTGAAAATTCTTCATTTTTAAGTATCATCTTACGAAATATTT
>ERZ827498.759-NODE-759-length-40085-cov-4.394529_pt1 | contig 40085 bp, 32 predicted proteins | sample MGYA00519865_ERZ827498 | MGnify/ENA primary metagenome ERZ827498 (study PRJEB31778, sample SAMEA3449328) | human gut metagenome | biome: human gut; feature: human-associated habitat; material: faeces | place: United Kingdom | collected 2010/2012 ...
TTAAATTTCCTATTAGGTAATGTATCATTACTGGTGGATTTACTATTGTTACACCAGGTATTCCTGTTAATCCAAAACCTAATGCTTTTACATCTAATAATTTCATATATACTCCACCAAAACCTGCTCCTATTGCAGCACATAAAAATGGAACTATAGAATCTTTTAAGTTTACTGCAAATATTGCTGGTTCTGAAACTCCTACTAATGTAGGTATAAAACTAGATACTGATACTTCTCTTAATTTTGATTTTTTCGCTGCTAATAAGAACATTCCTATACAAGCTCCACCTTGAGCGATAATTGATACTGCCCATAATGGTTGTATATAATTAAATCCTGTTTGTGCAATTAATTGAGCTTCTATACCTCCTATTGCATGATGTGTTCCTGTTATAACTAATGGTTGAAGAAGTGCTGCAAATGCAAACGCCCCTATAACTCCTATTTTTACATATAATAATTCACACACATATCCAAGAGCTGATGCAATAACATCTCCTAATGGTCCAAATACTATGAATAAAGCTAAAGATGATACTATTATAGTTAATGTAGGTACAAGTACAAATGAAAGAACTTGTGGAACATGTTTCGTAATAAACTTTTCAAATGTAGCTAAAAATAAAGATGTTAGTATAGCTGGGAATATTCCACCTTGGAATGCTACAGCAGGAACAGTTATTCCTAATAAATTCCAGTATTCCACATTAGTAGCTGTACCTTGTAAATATTCAAATCTGTTTCCTAAGTCTGGATGAACTAATATTAATCCTATTATTATACCTAATGCTGGATTTCCACCAAATCTTTTAGTTGCTGAGTAAGCTATAAATACTGGTAAGAAGTTTAATCCTGTTGCTATAATATTTAAAAATGATGCAGTATCATTTGCCCATTTATATGTATCTGCTAATGTACCCTCTAATCCAAATAAACCTTCTGTAAGAAATAAAGATCTTAATCCTAAAATCATTGCACACCCAACTATTGCTGGTATTAAACCTACAAAAATATCAGAAAAAGCTTTAAACATTTGTTTAATTTTACTTTGATTTTTATTTGCTTCACTTTTTACATCAGCTAAAGATGATTCTTTTATATCTAGTATTTCCATTAAAGCAGCATGTACAAGGTCTACAGTTTTTGTTCCAAATATAATTTGTAATTGGCCTCCATTAAAAAATACTCCTTTAACCCCTTCAATATTTTCGATAACTTCTCTATCGTATTTTGTTGTATCTTTTAATACTAATCTTAATCTTGTTACACAGTGCGCTGCACTTGCTATATTTTCTTTTCCTCCAACATTTTCAATCACTTCATTAGCGATCTTTTTATAATTCATATCTTGCTCCTCCTTTGTATTTTTTACTTTATACTTTTTATTTTTTCTAGAACGTTCCACTTTTTTGGAACGTTCCATTTTTATTTTTGGAACGTTCCAAAATCATATTTTTATTATAATATATATTTACAATCGAAAAAATACATATTTGTAATTTATTGTAAATATATTTCTACTTGCTCATCTTACTAATTTATACAATTATATCTACATCTTTATTAGCAAACTTAATGTTCCTACTGTTATTAAAATAAGTCCTGCTGCTGACTTTTTAGAAAGTTTTTCCTTTAAAAATATATATGCAAAAGCTACTGTCACTAAAATACTCAACTTATCTATAGGTACAACAATAGATGCTAAACCATCATGAAGAGCTTTATAATAGCAAAGCCAAGATGCTCCTGTGGCAATTCCTGACAATCCAATAAACAGTAAGCTTTTTTTACTTATTTTCTTTACTTGTCCATGTTTTTTTTGTAAAAATACAATAAGCCATGCCATCATAAGTACTACTATAGTTCTAATAGCTGTTCCTAAATTTGATTCTACATTTTCAATACCAATTTTCGCTAATATAGAAGTAAGTGAAGCACATACTGCTGATAGCACTGCATATATAAGCCATGCCTTATTTTTAACTTCCTTTTGCTCTTCTTCCTTCTTTTGAATCATTAAATATGTTCCTAGACCTATTGCTATCATTCCAATTACCATTGGTACGGTTATATCTTCCTTTAAGAAGATAAATGCTAGTACCATTGTTAAAATGGTGCTGGATTTATCTATTGGTACCACCTTATTAACATCACCAAGCTGAAGTGCTTTAAAATAGCATAGCCACGATGCTCCTGTGGCCATACCAGATAATATTAAAAATATATAGCTCTTAATACTTATGTCTACAAGTTGGCTTTGAGATCCTACAATAAATACCATCAGCCATGAAAAAATAAGAACTACAATGGTTCTTAATGCTGTTGCTACGTGAGAATCCACATCTTCAATACCTATTTTGGCAAGTATTGATGTTGCACCTGCAAAAAGTGCCGACCCAAAGGCGTATAAAATCCACATTTCTTTCACCTCCAATCATTTTTTAATTAAAAGCCTTCTTTAACGAAGCGCTCTATTCTTCTAAGTGCTTCATAAATATTTTCCATTGATGATGCGTAGCAAGCTCTAATAAATCCTTCTCCACAATCACCAAAAGCATTACCTGGCACAGCAAGTACTTTTTCTTTTAAAAGAAGCTTCTCACAAAATTTTTCTGATGAAAGCCCTGTAGATTTTATACATGGAAATACATAAAATGCCCCTAAAGGTTCAAAGCATTCAAATCCTAACTTTCTAAATCCATCTACAAGCACTCTTCTTCTTCTATTATATTCCTTTACCATTTCACTAACGCTTTCATCACCATTTCTCAATGCTTCAATAGCTGCAAATTGTGCTGTCGTTGGTGAACACATTATTGCATATTGATGTATTTTTTTCATTGCATCTATTAATACCTTGTTTCCACAAGCATATCCCAGTCTCCATCCTGTCATAGCATAAGCCTTTGAGAAACCATTAATCACAAGAGTTTTATCTTTTATCTCTGGGAAGCTGGCAATAGATACATGTTCCTTATTATAAGTAAGTTCTGCATATATTTCATCTGATATAACTATTACATCTTTTTTCTTTAAAACTTCCACAATAGGCTCCAATTCTTCTCTAGTCATTATTGCTCCTGTTGGATTGTTAGGAAAAGGTATGATAACTACCTTTGTCTTTTCTGTAATAGCTTCTTCAAGTTCATCAGCTGTTAGCTTAAAATCATTTTCTACTTTTAACTCTAATACATTTGCTTTAGCACCTGTAAATGTAGTACAACCCTTATATGCCACAAAACTTGGCTCTGGAATAAGAACTTCATCACCTGGACCAACCAATGCCCTTAAAGCAATATCTATTCCTTCACTTCCTCCCACTGTAACAAGTATTTCATCTGATGGGTTATATGACAAATCAAATCTTCTTTTTAAATATTTAGCTATTTCTTCTCTTAACTCAATAAATCCGGCATTAGAAGAGTAGTGCGTATCTCCTTGCTCTAATGAGTATATACCAGCTTCTCTTATATTCCATGGTGTAACAAAATCCGGCTCTCCAACACCTAATGAAATAACATCCTCCATTTCATTTACTATATCAAAAAACTTTCTTATTCCTGAAGGTGGCATCTCCTTTACTTCTTTCCTAATCATATTTTCTAGTATCATATAAATATAGCCTCCCTATTATCAGTATTCTTCTTTTCCTTAAATATTGTTCCATGGTCCTTATACTTCTTTAATACGAAATGCGTTGCTGTTCCATCTACATTATCAAGTACTGCTAACTTTTGCGCTACAAAAGTAGCCACCTCTTTCATGGTCTTTCCTTCCACTATAACAGTTAAATCAAAACCACCAGAAGACATTAGATAGCACGCTTGTACCTGATCATATCTATATATTCTCTCTGCAACCTTATCAAACCCTTCTCCCCTTTGAGGAGTAACCTTCACCTGTATTAATGCTGTAACAACTTCCTTCCCTGTATTTTCCCAATTTATCAGTGTTGTATATCCTGCAATAATACTTTTTTCTTCATAATCTTGTATTGCCTCTCTTACCTCTTCAACAGTCTTGCCAGCCATAACTGCAATTTGCTCATCGGTATACCTAAAATTTTTCTCCAATATCTCTAAAATTTCTTCCATTTTCATACCTCCAAATTAATTAATATCTTTTCTATACAATAAAAAAAGCCTCCTCCCCTAAAAAGGGACGAAGCTGTAATTCCGCGGTACCACCCTCATAAACAAAATAAAATTGTTCACTCAGTAGAAATAATAATTATTTCCTCCTTTATAACGTAAAGGTAACGTCTAAACCTACATTAAGCTCTAGTCTTAGTTCTCAGTTAAGCAATTCAGAGGCTGCTTCTAAAAAGAATCATTACTAAGTTCCACCATCCCTTAGCTCTCTTAAAAACAATATCTTTAAATACTCTTCCTCATCACTATCTTTCTTATATTTTTATCTATATATTAATTATCTAATACAACCAAATTTTAGTCAATAATATTTTATTTATTTAAATTAATAAAAATAATTTTCTCTGCTAATCTATATATATAATATCCTGCTATAGCACCTATTATATTAAAAATAATGTTATCAATATCAAAATGTCGTCCAGTACAATATTTCATTACTTCTATAAATAAGGAAAATGTAATACTTATTAAAGCAATACTTTTCACAATTCCCTTTTTCCTACTTACAATTAATGGATATAGAATCCCAAGAGGAATGAAGAATACTACATTTAAAAGTATTTCAATTACTATATCTCTTACTCCACCACCATCTCCACCTAAGATAGTTAGGAAAGGAAGCATACTTGGCGTAATACTTACTGCCTTAAAATCGCTTATATTTATAGGGAGAATTTGAAAAAGCACCAGCACTGATAGTATGTAGACAACGAAAACAAATTCAAAAATATAATCTCTTAAGCTTAATTTTCGTTTTCCCCTATAAATTTTGTATAATAAGCAAAACATTAAATATACAGGTATGGATATCTCAAAGATATATCTAATATTCTCCACTATTACTTCACCTACTCTCAAATAAGTATTTATTTTTACCATTAAATTCCTTATATATTTATATTATATGGCTATTTATTACTATTCTCCATATAATGATAAATAATATTTAAATTTTATTTAAATCATATGATTTTTGTATGGATACATTTGCCAAAAAACTTTTCTCCTTTATAATTATTGCTATATTTTACATTTTTTGTATTAAAAGGAGAATTATTATGAGTAGATATGAATTAAATAAAAATTTAGCCCAAATGTTAAAAGGTGGAGTAATTATGGATGTTACAACTCCAGAAGAAGCTATTATTGCTGAAAAAGCAGGAGCATGTGCAGTGATGGCTCTAGAAAGAGTTCCTTCTGATATTAGAAAAGAAGGTGGTGTTGCTAGAATGTCTGATCCTAAAATGATTAAAGAAATTCAAGCAGCTGTTTCTATTCCTGTTATGGCAAAGGTTAGAATAGGACATTTCGTTGAAGCGCAAATATTAGAAGCTTTAGGCATAGATTATATTGATGAAAGTGAAGTGCTTACTCCTGCCGATAATAGCTTCCATATAAATAAACACGATTTTAAAGCACCTTTTGTTTGTGGAGCAAGAAACTTAGGTGAAGCACTTAGGAGAATTGGTGAAGGTGCTTCAATGATTAGAACTAAAGGTGAAGCTGGTACTGGCGATGTTGTTCAAGCAGTAACACATATGAGAACTATGATGGATGATATAAGACGAGTTAAGAATTCCCCTAAAGAGGAGCTTATGACTTTAGCTAAAGAATTTAATGCTCCTTATGATTTAATAGAATATGTTTGGGAAAATGGAAAACTTCCTGTGGTTAATTTTGCTGCTGGTGGTATTGCAACTCCTGCTGATGCTGCTTTAATGATGCAATTAGGCAGTGAAGGCGTTTTTGTTGGTTCTGGAATATTTAAATCTGGCGATCCTGAAAAAAGAGCTAGAGCTATAGTTCTTGCTACAACTTATTATAATGATCCTATTAAATTAGCAGAAGTATCTGAAGACTTAGGAAAGGCAATAAGCGGCATTAATTATAGTGAAATAACTACTAAATATGAAGAAAGAGGCTGGTAAAATGAAAATAGGTGTCCTAGCCCTTCAAGGTGGCTTCCAAGAACATATACATCATATAAATGAATTAGGATATGATGGAGTACTGGTAAAAACTGTTGAAGACCTAAAGAATATTAAAGCTCTTATAATTCCTGGTGGAGAAAGTACTACCATGGGTAAACTTCTTAAAGTAACAGGCTTATTATCTCCTTTAAAAGAAATGATTAAGAATGGTTTACCTGTATGGGGAACTTGTGCAGGAATGATTCTATTAGCTAAAAATATTGATGGTGAAACTGTAACTCATTTAGGGGTTATGGATATCTCCGTAAGACGAAATGCTTATGGAACCCAATTAGACAGTTTTTCTACTCAAATTAAATTAGATGAAGTTGACAGCAATCCCTTAGATTTAGTTTTTATTAGAGCACCTTATGTATCGGAAGTTAAAAATTCAGTAAATGTACTTGCAAAAGTAAATAATAATATTGTAGCTGTAAGAGAAAATAATATGTTAGTTACCTCCTTTCATCCTGAACTAACTTCTAACACAAGCTTTCATAAATATTTTTTAAAAACTATAGCTGGTTTATAAAATTAAATGCTCACAGAATTAATCTAAATACTGTGGGCATTTAACTTTATGAAGCATGATACTTTCTTTCATTTATTTTTTTCTAATTCCTTTTCCTCATCTACTAGTCTTATAAATCTAGCTCTTTCAATCTGTTCGCCTACTTTTTTAAAATAATACATTTCACCATCAACTTCTACCATGGGCATATTTTTTCATCAACACCACTTAATTTGACCTTTTTACCAATTTTCTTTAAATATTGTATTGTCCTTATTAGTAAGTCAGTAACATCTCCTATCATTTTTTTCTCCTAAGAATACTTCGAAACAATTTTCATTATAATTATTTATTTCTTCCACATTCACACCTCCTAATATACATATATATTATTAATATTAAAAACATTCCTATTTTTTCTATTGTTTATGATTTTCTTTATAGTATTACTAAAATGATATATGTAATTTAATAATGAAGTATTTGGAATCGATTTTTCTTTATTAAGCAAAAAAGAAGCAGAATCAATAAATTCCGCTTCTTAAAATCTTATTTTTTAAATTTCATTATTACTTTGAATAAATCGCCATCAATTTCAATTCTAAAGGTTCCACCTTGTACTTCCACAAAGCTTTTTGCAATGGCAATACCTAATCCTGATCCTTCAGTATTTCTTGACTCATCACCACGAACAAATCTTTCTACTATTTCATTTGGGTCAAATTTAATTTCTTCTGCTGCCATGTTCTTCATTATGACTTCAACACTATCTTCATGTTCTATGATATCTAAATATACTCTACTATTAGGCATAGCATATTTTGTTGCATTTATAATAATATTTTCAAAAGTTCTAAAAGTACGTTGGCTATCTAATTGAAGCAGTATCTTTTCTTCTGGAAAATTACTCTTTATTATTAAAGAAGACTCTTTAATCTTATCATCAAGTTCAAACAATGTCTGTTTCATTAAAGAAACAATATCTATCTCCTCAATATTTAATGTTATATTTCCACTACTTGCTTTACTCATTTCAAATAAATCTTCAATAAGATTCTGTAATCTTTGGGACTTTCTATCCACTATTTCTATATATTGCTTACGCTTTTCCTGGCTTAGATTTTCATCTTTTAAAAGATCAACATAAGTTATTATTGCTGTAAGAGGAGTCTTTAAATCATGAGAAACATTAGAAATTAAATCAGTCTTCATTCTTTGACTTTTAACTTCTTCTTGTACTGCTTTCTTAAATCCACCTTGTATTTTTTCTAAATTATCCTTAAATGGATTAAATACACCTAAATCTTCTTCTATTTTAACATCTAAGTTTCCTGCGGCTATTTCATTTGTAGCCTTAGTTAATCTTTTATATTTATCACTTATATCATCTACATATTTTCTAATAACAATAAATAGTATTATTGAGTAAATAATTATAAACGGAATTTCAAAGAACCAAATAAAAGATAAAATTAATAATATAGCTGCATTTATTAATACAAGCTTTAAAATATACTTATTGTTATTTTCCTCTAAATTTATTTCTGTTACATAATTTATAGTCTTATTAAGATATCTAAATACCCAAACTAATATTCTACCTATGATACTTCTGCTCTTAAAGTATTCTTTAAATCCAATTTTAAACATATATTTTATTACTGTCATTCCAAAGAAAGCTATGGCAAAAATTCCAAACCATACAGCTATATTAAATGTACTTACCATGCCCTCAGATACTATCTGATTCTTTATTATAGGTAACTCCTTTAAATACGATACCCTTATCATACTTTCAGCTGCTGCAATCCATAATGCTATATCACAACTTATAATAATGAACCAAATTTCAAATGGTATTTTTAAAATATTAAAATCTTTAACCTTCTTATATGGGAATATTAAAGCTGTTAATAATATTATAGCTATAATACTTGCACTGATTAAAGTTCCATAACTTTCATATCCATAATATGAAGCATTGTCTATATTCCATGAAAGATGATCTGAATAAACTAGTTCAGTTGGCACAGCAAATACATAAGTCATATTCTTAATAGGAGTAATAATTTGTGATACTTCTCCATCAATAATATCTTGGTAATCATACATAGCTGATGATAAAGTATCAGTATTAGCTCCCTTTACATCACTTAAAGAAATATTACCATTTTCATCAAAATTAAGTACTACAGTAAATCTATATTTATTCATATCTATTGCAGATAAATCTATATTTTTATCCTCTTTAACGGTAATACTATCACTGATATTTGTGGTAGTTAATCCACTTTCCTTATCCAAGGCAAAATATTGAAGATTACTTAAACTCCCTTTTAAATTTGTAATCCATCGGTTAAAGTTCTCATTAAACCTGTAATATACCTCATCATTATATGATTCTTCATTGCCTTCATATAAATAGTTCATACTATTTTTATCTATAAATATATCTTTAGGTTCTTTTATTTCTTCACTATTTTGGTTTTTAATTTTATAATCTAATGCATAACTAGATTCTATTAATATGTTAGCAAAATCATAGTTTTCTAAATAATTATATGATGTATCCTTTGCTAATTTACTTATAAAAGGATATGTTTTAAACATTCCTATGGCTGCTATAAATAATGTTAATAATATTATTAAACTAGTTAAAATCTTATTTTCTTTTTTATCATTGCTTTTCAAGTTTATATCCAACTCCCCACACCACCTTTAAATATTTTGGTTTTTTCGGATTAATTTCTATTTTTTCTCTTATATTTCTCACATGAACCATTATTGTATCTGTATTAATAGCCTGTTCATTCCATACTCTTTCATATATTTCCTCAGCTGAAAAAACCCTACCTGGATTTCTTATAAGTAATTCAAGAATTTTAAACTCACTAGGTGTCATCCTTATACTTTTACCATCAAGAATTACTTCCTTAGTATCAGTATTAAGTTCTAAACCACCAACTTCAAATACATTGGTATTTTCCTCTTCATGCTTTACCATATTTAAAAATCTTGAGTATCTTCTTAAATGTGAATTTACCCTTGCTAAAAGCTCTAATGGTCTAAATGGCTTAGTAACATAATCATCTGCTCCTATATTAAGACCCATTATTTTATCAACTTCTTCTGATTTTGCTGATAACATTATTACTGGAAAATCATATTTTTCTCTAAGCTTCATGACAAAAGTTATACCATCCATCTTGGGCATCATTATATCCACTATAGCTAAATGTATTTCTTCCTTACTTAAAACCTCTAACCCTTCTATGCCATTACCTGCCATAAAAGTCTTATATCCTTGATTATTTAAGTAAGCTTCTATTGCTCTAGCTATATCAATTTCATCTTCAACTATTAAAATATTATATGAATTCATAAAACTCCCTCTTTCATTAAAACATTATTAACTACCTTTATTATAATATAACATTTTCCCCCTCCTAACACATATATTTAAACACACTATTTCCCAGTAAATATCCTGCGGAAATAAATATACTATTATAAATAGCTATAGCTATAAATGAATATACCGTGAATTTAGTAAGGTTTAAAAGAATAATCCCAGGAAATATAGTATTAGCTTCCATTGGTTCACTCTCCTTTTCTTAGTATAGTTATATAATAAAGGATAAAACTTAACAAAAAAGATTGGTATTTCTAAAGAAATTCTAAATATTAAGACTTGGAAATATCCGTAGACTATAAATTTCGTTAAGAATTTTTATCCTTTGCCTGATATATCTTTCTAAAAGTTCGAAACTCACTACGTTCAAACAGTCTCACTTTCTTAACGAAATATATATCATTCAAAGAATAAAATTCTAAAACTCATTTCTAATGTCTACTCCTATATCCAAGTCTTTTATATACTAGAGGTAATAATTCCTCATGGCTTCGGAATTATGAAAGATATGCTCAATATAACTTAACTAAATATTTTAAAATTGCTTGCTGAAACAATAAAATATTCTTAACGTTATGTGCAGCTCACTAATAATGAAATACTAAAACTTATTTCGGATGTTCTCTCCATTTTTCACCTCCCCTTATACACTAGAGGTGATAATTCCTCATGACTTCGGAATTATAAAAAGCTGCAAGTGAATTTTTTGTTTTTCACTTACAGGTTTTTTATACTTCTTCTATTTTACATTTATGTTCTTTAGTTTTGGAATCGTAGCAAATAGCTACTGCTAGAATTTTTTTATCTTTATTTTCTTTTCTAAACTTTTCTGCATATTCTTTTTCTTTGATTTGTTCTATGGCTACTTCTGGTATTTCATCTTTCTTCAGTTCAACTATGAAAGGAAGATCATTTTTTCTTCTAGGATGGAAGGTAAAATCAGCATAACCTTTTCCACTTTTTTCTTCGCGTTCTACTCTATAAGTGTCTCTTGCTGAAAGATATGCTAAAGTAATCACACAAGATAAACTATTTTCATCATTATACTGTAAAATTGGTATTTCTGAATTATGAATATCATGAAGTGTTTTTTCAACAACTTCTGTTTTACCTTCAATAGTTGATTTTAGCATTTTTTTTGAGTTTTCTATTATTTCTGAAACATAACCAAATGATTTATCTTTTAAGGCCTTTTCAAATTCCTTCATAAGCTCTTTATTGGTAATTTTTATATAACCGTCATTATACGATAGAAAACCAAGAACTATCATGGCAGAATATATCTCTTCCTTGGTATGAGGAGTTCCTTGCCCTGCTCTAAATTCTTCATCTATTAAAAAATCATTTTCTTATTCTTTTCACAAAGCTTCTTAACTTCTTCTTCTGTAAATCCAAAAAACTCACTAAAGCTTCTATCTTTTAAAAATGTATATTCATCAAACATATTAAGGGCACTACCACTAGAATATTTCTTAATAGGTAACACACCTGTCATATATGCTAAAGCTACATATGATCTATCTTTTAATAAATTTCTTAAAAACTCTAAAAAGTCATTTTGATGTTCTTCAAAAAGATTATTATTAAATATATAATCCCATTCATCAAAGATAAAGATAAATTTTTCTTGTGATTTTTCTAATATTCTTTTAAGACTATCTGAGTAATATTCCTTTTATGCTTATTGTTATTTTATTTGTATTACTTTATCAAAAACAGTTTCCTTACCTATTTCTTCATATGTTGCTCCATTTCCATTTTTATTTTCCAATCTTTCTTTCTCTCCTAAAATTGGTTTTTCAACTACAACTCTAATAGAAGTCGATTCTGAATTAGGTGATTCAAAATATAGTTTCTCTGTATTATTGTTTTCGTCAGCTGTCGATTGTGAAAATTGAAGAATTTCTCCATTTTCATCATAAATAACTGTTCTATAATCAGTCCAATTTCCTTCCTTATAATTCAAATCAACAATCATCTCAAATGGAGTTATTTTCATTGAATTTACCTTTACTGTATCAGATTCAAAATCCTGTTTATCTAAATCAATTGTTTTACTTAAGTTTTTATCAACTGTAACTGGTACTTTAAATGCCCATGTACCCCATTTATAAGAACTTATGTCTCCTGCATTAACTCCATAATTTTCAATTAATTTTATTTTAGTTTGGAATATAAATTGCTCTGGTATTTCTGATTTTAACGAAGATAGATGATATTTTTGAACTCCAATAAAGGTATTTTCATTGATAAACTTACCTTCTAAACCAGCGAAACCACTATTGTCAAGTTCCTCATCTGTAAAATCAACTTTATTGTAAGATTCTGATGTGATTAACTGATTCATATCCATAAATCCTGAATCTCCCCAAGATGTATATTTAAATGGTTTTTCATTTTCAATAATATAAGTAACATATAAAGATTGACCATCACACAATATTTCAGATAATGTAATTCCGATACCATTAGAATACGCAGTTTCATTTACAGACGTTGCATACTGTGAGTAATTTCCAGGGAAATGAATATTCTTTTCTATGGATTCAAATACACTGCCAACTATAGGTAGTTTAGCAGCTAATGCTGGATTTACTATCCCCAGAGTTGTTACTGCTACTAAACTAGCTGCAATAGTTCCAATTGCTCTATTCCTTTTACGTCTGTTATTTTTAATTTTTTGTAAATTTGCATTTTTAACTCCCTCATCTATTCTTTCATCAAGATTGTCAGGTATATTAATTTCATTATATTTAGAGTTATTCATATAAGTAGTCCTCCTTTAAAATTTTACTTAAAGATTCTTTAGCTCTTCTTAAGTGACTTTTTACAGTATTACTTGGTATTTCCATAGTTTTCGCAATATCATCAATGCTCATATTGTTGAAATATCTTAAAATGATTACAGTCTTATATTTATCCTTTAATGTGTCAATAGCATTATATAGGTCCATTTTTTCCTCTAAAGATATGTCTTTTTCATCACAAGCTATTGATGAGTCATTATCAAGATATATAATCTTACTTTCTTTTTTAAGATAATCAATAGCTACATTTATTAAAACTCTTGTTATCCAAGTCTTAAATATATTAGGATTTTTTAATTTATGAATATAAAAAAAACCTTTATAAGCACATTCTTGCATAATATCTAAAGCTTTATTTTCATCTTTAACATAGCTATAAGCAATTTTATATAAATATATCTTGTGAATTTTATATAACTCTGTAAATGCATCAGAATCACCATTCTTAGCTTTTTTAGCTAGAGTTATATCTAATGGTTCTTCTTTTATTTTTTGCCACGGCAAAGAAATTATTTTTTCCATTATACCTCTCCTCAATTTCTTAAGTATTAAACATTAATGTTATACCTATTAGACGGTTAGTTTTTATCTAAAGTTGCAAAAATAATTATCATTTATTAAAAATATTGTAACAATTTAGTATTAGTATAGTCTTAAAATGTATTTAATAATAGAATTAATTATAAAAATAACAAAAAGCTATGCTAATTTATACTAATTAGCATAGCTTTTCTCTTGTTAATATCGTTGTAAAAGTTCATGTTAAAATACTTGTATTTATATTTTTTGCACCTCTAAAGTAAACCCGTTAACAAATAGTTGATGCTTTTTATATGCACATTTTAACCTCTTTCGTAAGCTTTAAATTTACCTCCCTGCTAACTCTCTTATACAGCTATTTACATTGTCCTCATAAATGCCTCCATGATAGCAAACTACTTTCTTAATATCGTAATTGGTTAGTTTTTTTATGGATTGATAATTTAAAGCATCATCATAATTAAGACTTTTATCACATGGGCAAAGTGTACCTTCATTAACCACCAATATATCACCAGCAATTAATAATTTAAATTTATTAGCGTATAAGGATATATGTCCTGGTGTATGAATTACAGTAATTCCTCCACAATAGGGAAGAACTTGCCCATCAGATAATGTTTCATTTATATTTACTTTAAATTTTTCAAAGCAAATTTTTAATTTATCATAAAACATATTCATCTTTTCAGGTAAATAATCTAAAGATTGTTCTAGCATAGAAAGCTTTACTGGCTTTTTGGTTCCTTCTATATAGGGTTTCTCCTCTTGAAAAGATATCATCTTAATATTATTATCTCTTTCTTTTAGAATCTCACTTGCACTTCCTATATGGTCAATATCTTGATGAGTAAAAATTATTTTCCTTAACTTTAAAGCTATATATTCCTTCTTTAATTCTCATAATAAACCTCCTATACCTATTGATTTTTTTATTACCAAATGAATGGTATTAGTCTGTATTTTACTTCATGACTATATTATTCATATCCCTTAAGCTTTTCTTTAAGCATTTTATCCTCTAAATATGTTCTTATTACAATTAAACCAGCAATTATTATGGAAATAATCAACACCAACTTTGTCTCAAATATCATGGATATTGAAATACACCAAATTAAGATATCTAAATATGTTGGATGTCGTATTATCTTATATGGCCCTTCCTTACACACTATCTGACTTCTATCAAATTGTACTCGTGATGTAGACTCTAGAAAAGTATTTACCATCATTGCTTTTAAAGATATTATTGTTACTGGTATCTGCAAAATAATACCTATAACAAATATAATTCCTGGTTTGTCTGCCTTGTTCATTTCCAATCCTGCTACTAGATATATAATAAAGAAAGTTAATAACCAGTATATTGTCAATATAATCTTATCCCATTTAGGTGAATCAGTATTGATCTTTCTCCTCTCTGCCAATGTTTCTTTATTTACATTATGCATAATATAACAGGAAATAATGGTTATAAGAAAATAACCAATAAAATATACCCATGCCCGCAAATTCATTGTCCACCATGAACCTAGAAGAAACATTAAAACCCCTAATCCTCTCTGAATAAATACCCTCAATATATAATTCATTTCCTTTTTGTCAATATCCTATCACCTATTATAATTACTTTCTAATATTATTCTTATGCTTTCTCTAGATAAAAATAGCCCTCTATGCATTATATAAGTATCTATAATTTGCTGATTTAAAAATAACTCTTTTGTTAATACTATTTATTATTAAGTGTAAAAGGAGAATAATATTATGGAAAAATTAAGTTTTGTAATTGAAAACCAACTTGGTGTTGCTAAGGATAATGAAGAATTAAAAAATAGCCTTAATGGTCAATTTAATGGAGAAACTGCTGAAGTAGGACTTTACTTAGCAATGGCTAGAGTTGCTCAACGTTCAGGTTATCCTGAAATTGCAGAAGTACTTAAAGTTATTGCTTGGGAAGAAGCTGAACATGCAGCTCAATATGCAGAACTTACTGGTAGAGTATCTGACTGTACTAAAACTAATCTTACAAATATGATGAATGGTGAAATTGGTGCCAACAAATTAAAAGCTGAATTAGCTCAAAAAGCAAAAGATGCCGGACTTGAGGAACTTTATACATTTATTGATCATGCTGCAAGAGATGAAGCAAGACATGCAAGTATGCTTCATGGAATGCTTAACCGCTTATAATTATAACCTTTAATGTAAAATAGCCTTAGCTATAATATCCTATGCTAGGCTATTTTTATTATTCTTAATTGATAATCCATAATTCATACTTAAAAAAGGTTGTATTTGCAACTATTTTTCTCTATAATGTACAAGTATCTTTATTGAATGGAATCTTTTTTATCAAAAGAGTTTAATAAATTTAATATTGATGTTGAATAATTAATATTTTTACAAAAGATTACAAACAATATAATACATAAATAGGAGGACAACTTATGAGTAATCAAAAACATCTTGGAGATGCACCTATTGGAAAGTTGTTATTACAATATTCTATTCCAGCCATCATTGGTATGGTAGTAAATGCCCTATATAACATTGTTGATAGAATGTTCATCGGAAATATACCTGATATAGGCTCACTAGCAATAACTGGTGTAGGTATTACTATGCCAATTATGACAATAGTGCTAGCCTTTGGTATGCTTATTGGTATTGGTACTACTGCTAATATCTCCCTTAATTTAGGAAAAGGAAATAGAACTACAGCTGAAAAGCTTTTGGGAAATGCTTTTACTTTAAGTATAATAGTAGGACTAGCTATTGCAATAACTGGAACTATCTTTGCTAACCCTATTCTAAATCTTTTTGGTGCCAGTGAAAATACACTATTTTATGCAAAAGAATATATAGGTATAATTTTGCTTGGATGTACATTTAATATTCTTTCATTTGCTTTAAACAGTACAGTAAGAGCTGATGGAAATCCTAAAATGTCTTCCATAACCATGGTAATTGGCTGTGGTGCTAACATTATACTAGATTATCTATTTATCTTTGTACTTAACCTAGGAGTTAAAGGTGCTGCTTTAGCAACTATTATTTCACAAGCTATTACTTTCTTTATAATTTTATATTACTACACAGCTGGTAATTCAAACTTAAAGTTAAAAATTGAAAACTTTAAATTAAAAAAACACCTAGTAACTATGACTTTTGCCATTGGAATAGCTCCATTTGCTACACAAATAGCTAATAGTTTAGTTCAAGTTATTGCTAATAACGCCTTAAAAACTTATGGTAGTGATTTAGCAATTGGTGCTATGACAGTAATAAGTTCATTAAATATAATATTTATGATGCCTATATTTGGTATAAATCAAGGGTGCCAGCCTATTATCGGATTTAATTATGGTGCTAAAAAGTATGAAAGAGCTAAAGAAGCATTTAAATACGCTACTATTGCAGCCTGTGTAATATGTATTATTGGTTTTATATCAATTCAATGCTTCCCTACACAAATCATCAGTTTATTTAATAATGATCCTGAATTAACTACATTAGCAATAAAAGGAATTAGAATATATTTATTAATGATGCCTGTAGTAGGAATAAATATTGTTGCCACAAGTTACTATCAATCAATTGGTAAAGCTAAAATATCTATGTTTGTAAGTCTTTTAAGGCAAGTAATATTATTAATTCCATTTACAATAATCTTACCTAAGTTTATTGGATTAGATGGTGTTTGGGCAGCGGGCGCTTGTGCTGACTCACTTTCAGTTATTATAACGTTAGTATTACTTAAAAAAGAATTTAAACAACTTGATAAAATGCAGTTAGAAAAAATTGCTTAGTTGTACTATATTTTAACTACTTTATAATTACATTATATACAAAAAGGGAATTCAAATACGAATTCCCTTTTTTAGCTAGTATTAAATATTCTTTTAATACAACCTCTTTATAATATATCTTAATTATTTAAAATTATTTCTTCTTTTTTCTGAAAGATAGAGCACTACCAATAGATAATGATAATAATCCTAACATTGTTAAAGAACCTTCAACACCTGTTTGTGGTAATTTTGTTTGTGGCTTTTTATCTTCAGAATTACCTATATTTGAGTTTCCAGTATTAGGCTTAACCTCTACATAATTATTTGAATTATCTTTATCCACAGTTTCTGAATCATTTTCATTTGGTTTATTATTATCACTACTTACATCATCTTTTTTATTATTACTTGAGCCATTGGTAGAATTATTTGAATTTGGTTTATTGTTATCTACATTCGGCTTGTTATCTTCATTTGGTTTATTGTTATCTACATTTGGCTTGTTATCTTCATTTGGTTTATTACTATCATCACCTGGTTTATTATCTGTATTTGGTCTATCTTGTTTACTTCTTATTCTAACAGATACATTAACATCTTTGTAACTATTATCTTCATAAGTTACTCTAACAATAACAGTATGCTCTCCCACAGTAGTTGGAATATCTCCTATTATTTCTTTTCTTACATTAACTGAATTATCACTTATTGCAATATTATCTAAAATAACTGACGCTAAATCAATTTCATCATCGTAGCATTCTAAGTTACCATTAATCACTTCTGCTGGATATATTTCATTTTGTGTTGGTAAAGCTTTAGTTCCTTTATAAATAACAGTTGGAACCATTTCTCTAATAATTTCTTGATTTATTATTGGATCTCCTACTGGTTGTCCCTTATTTGTTTTTTGAATTGTTGTTACCTTTTTAATACCAACTTTTCCTTCTACTCTTTTTTCTTCTCCAATATATAAATTAGGATCTTCTATTACTTTTTCTATAATTGGAATTTCTACATTGTCATCCACTTTAACAATTTCATCATAAATCTTTTTAGTTCCTTTATAAATAATAGTTGGAACCATTTCTCTAATAATTTCTTGATTTATTATTGGATCTCCTACACGAACACCATTTTCTGTTCTCCATATCTTAGTTGTTCTAATACTTCCTGATATTCCAGGTTCTGTACGTGTTTCATCTTCCCATAAATTTGAGTCTTCTCTATTAATAACTTCTATAGGAATCTCTGTTTCTGTTACTTCTTTATCTTCTGATACAATAACTTTAGAATTATATATAGATGTTGTAAAATCATTAGTATTTACTAAATACCATTGTAAAATCTTTGTTTTTAATTTTTGTACTTCTTTTACATTCTGAGCCATTGGTTGTGAATTAGTTTTATTACTTTCCATCATCTTTAAATCTTTTTCTACTGCTTCATTCATTAACTGTTGTAATTCTTCATAATTTTTGAAGTAGTCTGTTTCTTTTAAATCTGATAGCTTATCAATTCTACGTTTAAACATATCCTTTTTAAATTCAGTTAAGCTTCCATTATATTTAGAATCTAAAATAGCATTTAATGCTTCCTTATCATTTGAATATTTATTAGAAACATATGAAACCATACCTTCACTATATCCATATTCAGCTAATAATTCATATGCATATCTTTTAAATGTTATCTCCCCTGTTGAACCTTCATCATTTTGAATACCTGCATATATTGGCTCTAATAATGGTGCAACGTAATATCCATTTTGCTCAGTTGTTCCTACAGTTGCATTACCTTTAAATTTTAGTCTTCCTGATACAATATTTTTTTCAATTAAATCATCAATTGTGTTTAAAGTACTTGCAATACTTTCATCTATATGCTTAAATGTATCATTGCTTTTATTTTCAGTATTAGGAGCTTTTTCTGGTGTTAATTCCAATTGATTAAATAATATTGCTTTTTCTGAATTAGTTCTTCTTAATGATGATATTGCTTCAGCATAATCTAATGTATATATAACATCCATTAATCCTTGCATATAATCTTTTAAGTCAGATTCTTGCATAAATCTATTAGGTGAAGCATTTTGTACTCTTCCTTCTCCTAACTTATATGCTAAATTTAAATTAAATATTGGCTCATATTCAGATAATCCAACTGTATTATTTAAACTTTCAAACATTCCTGTAGCAAAAGTTTCTGCACCTTTACCAGTTCTCCTACCATATCCGTTAAGCCAAACTTTTTTATCTAATAAATGTGTTAATTCATGTGTATAAGTAGATTGTCCTCTATCAGTTAATGTTTTTGATAAATATAATTTAACTAAATTATCTCCTGATGCTTCTCCATCTACAAACATATAATTAGAATAAAAATCAAGAGGAGTAATAAACTCACGAACCCCACTTAATGTTTCACCATACTTAGGAGCCCATAAATCTCTTGTACTTCCTTCACCATATTTTCTCATAGTATCAATTATAATAATATTATTTCCATTTAAAAGTGTATCTCTCTTATTACTAATACGATACCAAAAATCTAAAAATTCTTCTTGCTTATTAGCTGTTTCTTGTAAATCAGCTTCAAATTTTCTTTTTGACTCATTATAATTACTTTCTTTTCTATCAACATATGTATCTACCAACCCATAACTCACTGTGTTCATTGTGCTAATAACATAAATATTATCTTGACTAAGAGATAATAATGGAATTAAATGATCACTTAATTTAGAATCATTTTTCATTTTATTGTAAAAAGAAGTATCTACATTTTGATTACTACTTTTAGCTTCAACAATATAAGCATTACTTCTATCTTTAAACCACTCACTAGCACTAATAGCTGGATAATATTTATTTAAAGAACTTTCTATAAAATCAAAAATAGTATTATCTTTAGTAATTGGTGCAATTTTCTTTTTATAAGTCTTTGCAGTATTTTTAAGCTCTAAATCTGAAAAACTCACTTCACCTATATCCATTAATGCTGAAAATCCACTTAACCTTTGTGGATAATTATATAAAATTAAATCCTTTGCAACTTCACCTTTAAAATCAAAACTATAATTTCTCTCTAAATAAGATAATGCTATTAATATTTCATTTCTTCTACTAATAATATTTTTAGATGGAAAATCTGGGTCATTATCAAATAACTTCTTTAATATTGTATCTAAATTATTTTGCACATATTCAAAGCTTTTTCTTAAATCAAGTTTATCCATACAAAAACTTTTAAGCCGTTCATCTATTTGAGCTTGAGTTGGTTCTACTCCTAATTCTTTTTTTAATTGATTTTTAACATCTTGTTCATCCCATAATGAAACACGTGGATTTAAAATAGTATATAAATCATCATATTTAACTTCTTTAAAGCTTTGTTTTACTTTTTGAATTTTTTCTTCTACAGGTTCATTAAAAGCATATTCTTCAATAGCTTCATCTTCTTTTTCATCAATAACTTCATCTTGAATAATGCTTTCAGTTATAGATGTTTCTTCTTCTACAAAATTTTTATCTAATTCATCACTTACATAATCCTCTTTTTGTGTAATATTTTCACTTAAATCCTCATTTGTAGAGTATGTTTCTTGTATAGAAGTATTTTCATTAATTAAAATAGATGCTGAAGCTATTTCTGTAAAAAAACATACTGAAACTGCCACTGAAACTACTCCAAAAGAGTATTTTCTAAGAGCATATTTAATTATCTTCTCACCTTTATTTAATGATAATTTTTTCATTAGTTCCCCCCCCTAATATAATTCTTTAATATAATTCCTATAATACACTATTAATATCTTTTAATAAATATAGTTATATATATATATCAGAAAATTCAATATTACATTTCTCTATAAGACTATCTTTCTGCATTAAAGGATTATATATTTTTTCATTTGTTATATTTATCGGTAAATAAAATGAAAACTGAGTACCATTATCTATATTATCTAAAAATATTTCTCCTCCATGCATTTCTATAAACTTTCTACATAAAAATAATCCTATACCACAACCTTCATTTTTCCTATTTAACGAATTATCTACTCTATGAAATCTTTCAAATATTTTTTCTCTATCGTTAAATTCTATATTGGAACCATAATTTTTAACAGATATATATACTCTATTTAATTCTACATTTGTCTTTATTTTTATTTCAATATCTGTATGGAGCTGAGAAAATTTAATGGCATTAGATATTAAATTAAGCATAATTCTTTCAATTTTATCTTCATCACAAGCTAAAATTATTTCTTCACTATCTGTATCAAAAATTATATTTCTTTTCTTTTCACTTGCATATAATACAGTAGACATAACTATTTCTTCTAAAACACTAACAATATTACAATTTACTAAGTTCAATTTATGTGAATCACTATTTACCTTCGTTATATCCATAACATTGTTAACCAATCTCAATAATCTATATGAATTTTGCTTTAATATGTTTAAATATTCTTTATATTTTTCATCGCCTAATGGCTTATTATGTAAATTCAATAATTGCACAATAGCAAGTATTATATTAATAGGAGTTCTAAATTCATGAGACATATTAGATAAAAATTCCACCTTCATGGCTTCTAATTTAATAAACTCCTCTAATTCCCTTTTCTTATCAGTTATATATTTAATTTCACTTTTATTTTCTATCTGTTTAACTATATATCCTATTTTACTTAAAGTTTCATTTAAATAAGATTCCTCTTTAGTAAAACAATTTTTACTTTCATCATAAGTTATTACTACTAACCCAAATAATTTATTCGCTAGTTCTATATGCCTAATTTCTAAACTTTCTTTTTTTTCTTTAAACATTTCTAATTTATTATATATTTCTTCATATTTATCTTTAATAATTTCTTTACTACATAAATTATTTTCTATTTCTTTATTTATATGTATATCTACATTAAAATTATTTTCTTCTTCATTTTCGCTTAAATAAAATTTAAATTTCTCACTATCTTTATCATATAAAAATATAGATATATTCTTATATTCAACAATATTTTTTATTCCTTTTAACAATAAATGAATAGTTTTTTTAGTATCATATCTTTTTTCTTCATGTATATTTAAATAACTCATTAAGTTTGATTCAATTTCTAATTGTACATTCTTATCTAATGATATCTCTCGTGCTACTCCTCCTATAATTTCTTTTTTATTCTCTTTATGTAAAATAAATTTATATACCTTATGCCATATTTCATTATCATCTATTTTACTATACTCTTCATTATAAATATCAGCTTTTTTCTCTATAACTTCTATATCTGTTTTATCACATTCCTTAGCAATATCATACTCTCTAAATTCATAATCAGTTTTTCCTATTATTTCTTCTTTACTAATCCCTAACTTTTCTGCACCTAATTTATTTATGTATATATATTTTTTTTCATCATCTTTTAACCATATTTGATAAGGTAATTTATCTAACATTTCTTCCAAATCTTCTATGGTATAAAATCTTGTTATTTTATCCTTTACTTTCATTTCTAAATTCCCTCCAATTATCCTCTATTCTAATATTATTATAATTTTATAAATAATTCCATAAATTAGCCATTAAAAATAATACGAATTTTGTAAGAAATCTTTCCTTATTTTTTATATACTTGTATAAAAAATATATAAAAAAACGAAGGATTTCTCCTTCGCTTTTTTATATGGCCCATTTTTTGTCGCCAGTAAAAGAAACATTTAGCCATTTATTATAATCTATATGTTTTATCGCATCATAAACTTTTTCTCTAACACAATCCATTTGATCTAAATCTTTTAATTTACTTTCTTCATTATATATAAAATCTATTTCAATTCTTAACTCTCCACCAATTTTTGATACTCTTGATATTGAATCTTCAAATTTATATTCTTTCTCAATTTCTTTTACAATAAAATATATATCATCATTGATTTCATCATTTGCTTTTACACATAATATTTCCTTAAAGGAATTTATAAAAGATTGTATAGGCATCTTTATGAATACAACTGATACCATAATTACCATCATTGGATCTATATATACATTGAGCCAAGAAAACCTTGTATTTCTAAGAATCATAGCTATTACAAAGCCTACCAATACACCAATACTTAATAAAGTATCCATAAGCCATTGACTTGCTTCAACTTTAACCATTTCTGAAGAAATTTTTTCACCTTTTTTCTTCATAAAAATATATACGCCACCGCACCCTACAACTGATACAATAGAATATATTAATGCTGAGCCATATTCTACACTATTTCCTCCATTCACTATATCCTGTATAGCTCCTATCAAAGAATATAAACACATTCCTCCTATGATAAGTGATTTTAAGGATATAACTAAAGGTTCCAATATATATTTGCCAAAAGGATATTTATCTAATTCCTTCTTAGCCATAAAATTATTTATATATAAAGACAACATTGTTAGCGCTAAACTGATAAATGAATATAATCCATCAAATATAATCATTTCAGATTGTACAGTTCATCCCCATGCTATACCAAATAGTGCAAAGAATAACGCACCTACCATTGATATTTTTAAAATTTTATTTTCTAGTTTCATTATCTTCACCTCTATTCAAGTTTTACTCTATACAAATATAATACTCTAAATCATCACTCTTGGTAATGATTAAAATGCTACCTTTTTACAACTTTATCCTTATATTCAAGTTTAATTTTTTATATCAAAAAGCATAAATGTACTTAAATAAAGCTTCAAATACGGTACTATTATTAGTTTTTTTCTTATTTTTATATTATATCCTACTTAATATAGACATGTCTTTCAATAAAAGATGTAATAGTGTTATATTGTTACATCTTTTACACTTTCATATTATGGTATACTATTCATAGAATATTATTACATTAACACAGGAGAGATATAAATTATGAAGACATTAATTGATTTATTTTTCACTTTCTGCCGAATTGGAGGATTAACTTTTGGTGGTGGCTATGCCATGCTTCCAATGATTCAAAAAGAAATTGTTGAAGAAAAAAAATGGGCTACTGAAGAAGAAGTTCTAGATTATTATGCTGTAGGGCAATGTACACCAGGCATAATCGCTGTAAACACAGCAACCTTCATTGGCTATAAAGTTCAAGGAATAATTGGTGCAATAGTTGCAACATTAGGAGTTGTTTTTCCTTCCTTAATAATAATAACTATTATTGCGGCCTTATTAAAAAACTTTGCAAGCTATGCCATTATACAGCATGCTTTCTCTGGTATACGTGTAGTCGTTATTGCCTTAATTATTAGTGCCATATTAAAACTAGCCAAAACATCTATTAAAAATTCTATAACATTAATAATTGCTATTTTGGCATTTATCTCAGTAGCATTTGTAAACTTATCACCAATCTATATAGTAGTTGCAGCTGCATGTGTTGGATTAATATCAAAATTAATAAGGGGTAGAAAATAATGATTTATATAACTTTATTTTATGAATTCTTTAAAATAGGATTATTTGCCATAGGTGGAGGTCTTGCTACACTTCCTTTCTTATATGATCTCTCTGAAAGATACCCTTGGATAACTACAGATAGTATTGCTGATATGGTTGCCATTTCCCAATCTACACCAGGTCCACTTGGAATAAATATGTCTACATATGCAGGATATCAAGGTGGTGGTCTTTTAGGTGGAATTATTGCTACCATTGGTCTTATTACGCCATCAATAATTGTAATTATTATAATTGCTCATATTTTAAACAAGTTCAAAGAAAGTCCTTATGTGGAATCTGTATTTTATGGTTTAAGACCTGCTGTTACAGGGCTTATAGCTGCTGCTGGTTTTGCAGTATTTAAAATTACCATTCTTAATATGTCAAAGTTTAATATTACAAATAAACTTTTAGATATCATTAACTATAAAGCTACACTACTATTAATAGGTATATTTGTAATAATGAAATATTTTAAAAAACACCCTATTTTCTATATCTTATTAGGAGCACTAGCAGGAATATTATTTAAAATATAAATATATATAATAAAAAAAGAACTATTTAATATGATTGTTCATTGCAAAATAACTTGAACACTCATTATTTAAATTAGTTCTTTTTTACTTTTCTCTTATTTAAAGTTTACATTTTTTACATGCAATGTTATATTATTAACATGTGTATATACATATGACAACTGTATGAGAGAGGTAATTTAAAATGGACTTAAAAAAAGAAATTAATTTATTGAAAACAGAAAAAAACGCTTTAATATTGGCACATTATTATCAGCGACCAGAAATTCAAGAAATAGCTGATTATGTAGGGGACTCGTACTATTTAAGTAAAATTGCGAAAGATAGTCCTAATAAACTTATAGTATTTTGTGGTGTTAAGTTCATGGCTGAAAGTGCAAAAATACTTTCCCCAGAAAAAACTGTACTTCTTCCAGCTCTTGATGCTGGATGCCCAATGGCTGATATGGCTGACGTAGATGGCTTAGTAGAACTTAAAGAAAAACACCCTGATGCTGCTGTAGTATGCTATATCAACTCAACTAGTGATGTAAAAGCTCTTTGTGATGTTACAGTAACTTCATCAAATGCCTTAAAAGTGATTAAAAAGCTGCCTCAAAAAAAAATCATCTTCCTTCCTGACAAAAATCTAGGAGGATATATTGCAGAACAAATGCCAGAAAAAGATTTTATATTATGGAACGGATTTTGTGTTACTCATAAAAAGATTAGTAGTGAAAACATATTAAAATCTAAAAATGCAATAAATGATATTGTTGTTTTAGCTCATCCAGAATGTGAAAAAGAAATTAGGGATTTAGCAGACTATATAGGAAGTACAGGTGAAATGATAAACTATGCTACTAATTGCCCTGCTAAAAACTATCTTGTTTGTACTGAAGAAGGGATTCACTATGAATTAAGCAAAAGAAATCCTGATAAAAACTTCTATTTCCCTGGTACAAGCACCCTATGTCCTAATATGAAAAAAACAAGGTTAGAAGACATTGCTAACGTATTAAAAAATAATTGCAACGAAATAACTATAGAAGAAGAGGTTAGATTAAAGGCTTTAAATTGTTTATTAAATATGCATGAATTGGCTAGGTGATATATATGAATAAGATAATTAATATTGATACTGATATTGTAATAGTTGGTTCAGGAATTGCCGGATTATATTCTGCACTAAATATTCCTGAAAAATATAGCATAACTATTGTCACAAAAAAAGCTCTAGAAGATAGTAACAGTGCCTTAGCTCAAGGTGGAATATGTGTTTCTAAAGGTGAGTATGATATTAAACCATATATTGAAGATACTTTAAAAGCTGGTAAATATGAAAATGATATAGACGCTGTCACTACTTTAGTTAAAGAGTCAAAAGAAAACATAGACAAGCTTATTGAGTATGGAGTTGTTTTTGATAAAAAACATGGTAATCTTTGTTATACAAAAGAAGCTGCTCACTCTACCAATAGAATTCTTCATGTCAAAGATGAAACTGGTAAATATATAATGGAAGCTCTTTGCCAAAAGATAAAGTTAAGAAAAAATACTCTTATTTTAGAAAATACATTATGTGCAGATATAATTGAAAATAAAAACAGCTGCCATGGAATAATTGCACTAAATAATAATATTCAATATAGTATTCATTCACAATTTGTCATTATGGCTACAGGCGGAATTGGTGGATTATTTAAAAATTCTACTAATAAACGTCATATAACTGGTGATGGACTTAGTATTTGTAAGAAACATAATATTAAATTGAAAAATTTAAACTATGTGCAATTCCATCCAACGGCCTTATATATTAAAGATTCAAATGACAGAAGACTTCTTATATCTGAGAGCGTCCGTGGAGAAGGTGCTTTAATAAGAAATAAGAAAGGTGAACATTTTATAGATGAACTACTTCCTCGTGATGTGGTTGCTAATGCAATTTATGCTGAACTTAATTCTTCTAACGAAGAATGTGCTTATCTTGATTTAAGCACTATGGAACCTAAATATATCAAGAATAGATTTCCTTATATATATAAAGAATGTTTATCTCATGGTATAGATATTACTAAAGAATATATTCCTATCCATCCAGTACAACATTACTTTATGGGAGGAATAGAAGTTGACTTAAACAGTAAATCTTCCATGGAAAAACTTTATGCCGTTGGAGAATGTAGCTGTACTGGAGTTCATGGAGCCAATAGGCTTGCTAGTAATTCTTTACTAGAAGGATTAGTATTTTCCAAGCGTGCTGTTAATGATATACTAAGCAAATTTACAGAATATCAAGTACCATATGAAACTGAAAGTTTTAAAGCTTCATCTATGAAACTAGCTGAAACAGAGTTATTTAATACTGCTATTAATTTATTTAAAGATGTGATTGGAGAAAAGAAAAATGAATTGGTTAATTGTTGATGAAATAATTAAAAATGCACTTAAAGAAGATATTCCCTCTGAAGATATAACAACCATTCCCATTGTAACTGAAGATAGCCTTTGTAGCGTAAATTTAATATCAAAAGAAGATGGTATTTTAGCCGGTGCTGAGGTCTTTGCAAGAGTTTTTTACTTACTAGGTGAAGTTGATGTTTCTTTTAATAAAGAAGATGGAGATATATTAAAAAAAGGTGAAATAATAGCTATCATCAAAGGTAAAACAAAAAATGTACTTTTAGGAGAAAGAGTTGCTTTGAACTTATTACAACGAATGTGTGGCATAGCAACTTTAACAAATAATTTTAGCAAAAAACTTATAGGAACCAATGCTAAATTAGCTGATACTCGCAAAACTACTCCTAATCTTAGGATTTTAGAAAAATATTCAGTAAAAATTGGTGGTGGAATAAATCATCGATGTAATTTATCTGATGGTATATTGATAAAAGATAATCATATTGATGCTGCTGGTTCAATTACTAATGCTATTAATTTAATTAGAAAAAACTCTTCCTTTGTAAGAAAAATTGAAGTTGAAACTGAAAACTTAGATATGGTTAAAGAAGCATTAACATGCAATGCTGATATAATAATGCTAGACAATATGTCTATAGATGAAATGAAAAAATCTGTAGAAATTATTGGTAATAAAGCTATTATTGAAGCCTCTGGCAACGTAAATATGGACACTATCCGTTCTATTGCAGAAACAGGAGTAAACTTAATATCTGTAGGAGCTTTAACACATTCATACAAATCTTTTGACATAAGTATGAAAAATTTAATTTTACTTTAATACATTTTTAGTATACAACTTAATATGATAATATTAAAAAAGATATTGTTACAATATTAACAATATCTTTTGTTTTCTTATGGAATTTTAGTATTTTAATTTGCCTTAAACAGTCTATTATATTTTTATATTTTATTGAATTTTCAGTAAATTCAAACTTCTAAAAATAATATTTATATTTATTTTCTATAACCACTAACTCTAGTATTTTCAACGGTTTTATGGTTTTTCTTTTTTTTTAAAATCGTTTAAATTTCTATTGCATTTTTCCAATAAAAGTGATATATTTTATTTAACAACTATTATTAATTAATAGTAATTTTTTCCAAATAGATTGTGTAACAATCGTTAAATTTTTGTATAAAAAAGAGGGGATCAAACATGATGAAGGAATGGAATAACTTTAAACCAGGTAACTGGACTAAGGAAATCGATGTAAGAAACTTTATTCAACTTAACTACACTCCATACGAAGGAGATGATAGTTTCTTAGCTGGCGCTACTGAAGCTACAACTAAGTTATGGGCTGAAGTTAGTGAATTATTCAAAAAAGAAAGAGAAAACGGTGGAGTTTTAGATGTAGATACTGAAACAGTTTCAGGAATCAATGAATATGCTCCTGGATATATAGATCAAGCTTTAGAAAAAATCGTTGGTGTTCAAACTGATGCACCTTTAAAGAGAGCTGTTATGCCTCAAGGTGGTATAAGAATGGCAGAAAGTGCTGCTAAATCTTATGGATTTGAAGTATCTGATAGAATATCTGAAATATTCTCAAAATATAGAAAAACTCACAACCAAGGTGTTTTCGATGCTTATACTGATGAAATGAGATTAGCTAGAAAATCTGGTATAATTACAGGTCTTCCAGATGCTTACGGTAGAGGAAGAATCATAGGTGATTACAGAAGAGTTGCTCTATACGGGGTTGACAGATTAATCGAAGATAGATTAGTTCAAAAGAAATCTTTAGAAGTTAAAACTATTGATGAAGACGTAATTAGATTAAGAGAAGAAATTTCTGATCAAATAGTTGCATTAAAAGAATTAAAAGCTATGGCTGCTTCTTATGGATTAGATATATCAGGACCAGCTTCAAATGCTAAAGAAGCTGTACAATGGTTATACTTTGGATTCTTAGCTGCTATAAAACAACAAAACGGTGCTGCTATGTCATTAGGTAGAACTTCTACTTTCTTAGACATCTACATCGAAAGAGATTTACAAAACGGTGTTATCACTGAAGAAGAAGCTCAAGAAATAATGGACCACTTCGTAATGAAGTTAAGATTAGTTAAGTTCTTAAGAACTCCAGAATACAACGACTTATTCTCAGGAGATCCAACTTGGGTTACTGAATCAATCGGTGGTATGGGATTAAACGGTAAAACATTAGTAACTAAGAACTCATTCAGAGTACTTAACACACTTTACACTTTAGGACCATCACCAGAACCAAACTTAACAGTTTTATGGTCAACTAGATTACCTCAAGGATTCAAAGATTTCTGTTCAAAGGTATCAATTGACACAAGTTCAGTTCAATACGAAAATGATGATTTAATGGCTCCATACTGGGGAGATGACTATGCTATCGCTTGTTGTGTATCTGCAATGAGAGTTGGTAAGCAAATGCAATTCTTCGGTGCAAGAGTTAACTTAGCTAAAACTTTACTATACGCTATAAACGGTGGTAGAGACGAAAAATCAGGTGTTCAAGTTGGACCTCAATTAGCTCCATTAACTGGTGAATATTTAACTTACGACGAAGTAATGAACAGATTTGAAATAATGACAGACTGGTTAGCTAACCTTTATGTTAATACTTTAAATGTAATTCACTACATGCATGATAAATATTCATATGAAAGCTTACAAATGGCTTTACATGATAGAGATGTATTCAGAACAATGGCTTGTGGTATAGCTGGTTTATCTGTTTGTGCAGACTCATTATCAGCAATCAAATACGCTAAAGTTAAGCCAATAAGAAACGAAGAAGGAATAGCTGTTGATTTCGAAGTTGAAGGAGATTTCCCTAAATACGGAAACGATGATGATAGAGTTGATGAAATTGCTGTATACTTAGTTGAAAACATGATGAAGAAAATCAGACAAAACAAGACTTACAGAAATGCATACCACACTCAATCAGTATTAACTATAACTTCAAACGTTGTTTATGGTAAGAAAACTGGTACTACTCCATGTGGTAGAAAAGCTGGTGAACCATTTGCTCCAGGTGCTAACCCAATGCACGGAAGAGATAACAGTGGATCTTTAGCTTCATTAAACTCAGTTGCTAAATTACCATATGAACATTCACAAGATGGTATCTCAAATACATTCTCAATAGTACCAGATGCTTTAGGAAAATCTGCTGAAGATAGAATAACTAACTTAAGTGCTATGATGGATGGATACTTTGGTCAAGATGCTCATCACTTAAACGTAAATGTATTTAACAGAGAAACTTTATTAGATGCTATGGATCATCCAGAAGAATATCCACAATTAACTATCAGAGTTTCAGGATATGCTGTTAACTTCATTAAATTAACAAGAGAACAACAATTAGACGTTATAAACAGAACATTCCACAAATCAATGTAATTTATAATGTTTAAAATGTAATAAGGGATAGCCTTAGCTATCCCTTATTTTTTATTATAACACTTCTATTTCAACTACATCGTATCCCTCATCTTCAATTACTTCTTTTAAAGCTTCATCATTAGCTGTAGTTTCAACTATTGCATTTTTCCCTTCTAAGCTAACTTCAACTGAAGTAACTCCATCTAAATCTTCTAAAGCTGCTTTAACATGACCTACACATTTATTACAACTCATTCCTTCAATTAATATTTTCTTTTTCATAAAATCCTCCTTTATAAAATTAATGATTATCTAAATCTTTTTAGTCTTAGTGCATTTAAAAGTACTGATACTGAACTAAAACTCATGGCTGCTGCTGCAATCATTGGATTTAATAATGGACCACCAAAGATATGAAGCACTCCCATGGCAACTGGTATTCCTAAAACATTATAACCAAATGCCCAGAATAAATTCTCTTTTATATTCTTAATAGTTGCTTTGCTTAACCTAATTGCAGTAACAACATCTTTTAAATCACTTTTCATAAGAACAATATCTGCTGATTCAATGGCAACATCAGTTCCTGATCCAATGGCTATTCCTACATCTGCCTGTACAAGAGCTGGTGCATCATTTATTCCATCACCAACCATGGCTACTTTTCTATTTTTCTCTTGCAGCTTCTTCACTTCATTAGCCTTATCTTCCGGTAATACTTCTGCTAAAACCATATCTATTCCCACTGATTTTGCAATAGCTTCTGCTGTCTTTTTATTATCTCCTGTAATCATTGCTACTTTAACATTCATTTTCTTTAATTCTTCAATAGCAGCTTTACTATTTTCTTTTACAGTATCAGCTACTGCTATTATACCACTTAATTTATTATTTATAGCAATATACATTGGTGTCTTTCCTTCCGCTGCAAGCTTATCACTTTCAGCATGTAAAGACTCTATATCTATATAATTTTCTATCATTAATTTCTTATTACCTAATAATATATCTTTTCCTTCAATAGTAACTTCTATTCCATGTCCTGGCACAGCTTTAAAATCTTCAATTTTTTTTAATTCTAAGTTTTTATCTTCTGCTTCTTTTACTATGGCTTCTCCTAAAGGATGTTCTGACCCCTTTTCTGCACTAGCTGCTAAAGCTAATACTTCTTCTTCTTTTATACCTTGGCAAATTATATCAGTAACTTTAGGCTTTCCTTCAGTTATTGTTCCTGTTTTATCAAATACTATAGTATCTATTTTATATGTTGTTTCTAATGCTTCTCCACCTTTAATTAACACACCATTTTCAGCACCTTTTCCTGTTCCAACCATAATTGCTGTTGGTGTTGCTAATCCTAATGCACATGGACATGCAATTACTAATACTGAAATAAATATAGTTAAAGCAAATACAGTAGTTTCACCTGCAATAAGCCATCCTATTGTTGCTATTATTGCTAACCCCATAACCGTTGGTACAAAATATGCAGCAATAATATCTGCCATTTTAGCTATTGGTGCTTTTGTTCCCTGTGCTTCCTCCACTAACTTTACAATTTGTGCTAAAGCTGTATCTTTGCCAACTTTAGTAGCTTTGTATTTTATAAAACCAGATTTATTTATACTAGCTCCTATGACAGTATTTCCTATGTTTTTTTCTACAGGAATACTTTCGCCTGTGAGCATTGATTCATCAATAGAAGTGCTTCCCTCTATAATTTCACCATCCACCGGCAATTTTTCACCTGGCTTCACTAAAATTACATCCCCTACTATAACTTCATCTATAGGAATACTTAATTCTTTTCCATCCTTAATGATAGTTGCAGTTTTAGGTGCTAATCCCATAAGCTTCTTGATAGCCTCTGAAGTTTTACCCTTTGATACAGCTTCCAAATATTTTCCTAAAGTAATTAATGTTAAAATAACTACTGCTGATTCAAAATATAAATGCATTGCATAATGAGTTTCTCCATTTAGTATCTTATATATTGCAAAAAATCCATAAGCTACTGCTGCCGATGTCCCTATAGCAATTAATGAATCCATATTAGGACTAAGCTTAAATAGATTCTTATATCCTATCTTATAAAACTTATAACCAGCTACCATTACTGGTATAGTAAGTGCTAATTGAACTAGTGCAAAGTTTAAAGGACTTTTCATTGGATCAATAATTGAAGGTAATGGCATACCTACCATATGTCCCATACTTATAATAAGTAGTGGTACTGTAAATATAAGAGAGAAGATAAATCTATTTAAAAGTAACTTGCTTTCATCTTTCTTTTTAGAACCTTCATTTACTTGCTCTTCCTCTTTGATTAACTTATATCCAGCTTTATCAATAACTGCTTTAATATCTGAATATCGTACCTTTTCTGCATCAATTCTTACTGTTAGCTTTTCTGTAGCAAAATTAACATTAGCACTTTCAACACCATCAATCTTTTTAGTTACTCTTTCTACTCTATTGGCACAAGCTGAACATGTCATTCCTTCAACCTTGAAAGTGTAATCTCTCATATCTTTTCTCACAGAATATCCTGCTTTTACTACTGTTTCCTCAATTTTAGCAACATCTACCTTTGTTTCATCAAATTTTACTGATAAAGTTTCTGTAGCGAAATTTACATTTGATTCTTCAACTCCATCCAATTTCTTCACTGCTCTTTCCACTCTATTGGCGCAAGCTGAACAAGTCATCCCTTCTATTTTGAATGAATTTTGCTTCATTTTCTCCTCCTTTACTTTGACATAACCTTTTGTAAAATACTTATTATTTCTTCTATTTTTTCGTCACCATTATCATTCATACAAGCATCCTTTACACAAGTATGCAAATGTTTTTCTAATATTATTAAATTAGATTTTTTTAATAACGATTGTGCTGCCATTATTTGATTAGATATATCTACACAATATCTATCATCTTCAATCATTTTAATGATTCCATCTATTTGTCCTCTTGCAGTTTTTAATGATTGAAGAGCTTTTTTTCTTTCATTATTCATTAATCTTCCTCCTATATTACCCCTCCCCTAGGGGGTATGTGTATTTTTATTATAATCTTTATTAACTAATTGTCAATAATATTATTTAAATTTTATTATATGTTTTCTATAGTAACCACTACTATTTCTGGTTTATTAAATAATCTTAGTGGAAATCCACTATTTCCAAGACCTCTACTTATTATAAGATTATTTTTTATGCCTTTATGAATACCTGCTGTATACTTAGGAAAAATCCCTTGTGCTGGTGCATATAACCCTCCAATTAGAGGAATTCTAAATTGACCTCCATGAGCATGCCCCGAAAACATTAAATCAAATTTATATTTATAATATGATTTATCACCTATGGCTTTAAAATTTTCTGGATAATGACTTAAAACAATCTTTATTCCAGGCAATTTACAAAATTCATTAAAAATAATAGAATAATCTTTATACTCAAATTCCCCTTTTGCCCTTTTAATATAAGCCTCCGATGAACCTTGTTCTTCAACTAATCCTAATATATTAACTTTATTTCCATTAATATTTATGGTTCTTATTTCATTTAACAATACATTGACATTATTTTTTCTTAACTTTTTAATTATTTCTTTATATTTTTCTGCTCTAGTTTCATGATTTCCAGGTATATAGTATGTAGGAATTTTTTCACTCATCTTTGATATAAAGTTTATTATTTCTTTATATCTTATTGAAGTACAATCAATAAGATCACCTGTTAATAAAATTAAATCTGGATTCTCATTTAAAACCTTATTTAGTAATTTTTTATTATCCTTTCCAAATTCCTTACTATGTAAATCAGACAATTGTACTATTTTTATTGAATTTTTTACTTTCTTATTTATTTTAACCCTACTTACAACTATATTATTATTTTCACAAAATAATATAGCACTTGTAATTATAGCTCCTAAACTTATCAAAAAATACATATATTACCTCTAAAATTTTTATATTTATTATACCATATAATTTATAATATCTATATTGGTATAATTTAATTATTTTAACACAAACCAACTTATTAACTTATATATCATTTAAAAGTATAATTTAAATAGCTTTAAAATTCATTTGTATGGGGGAATATTATGGATTTTCTATCTTTTAAAGAAAATAATATGGACAACTTTAAGAATTATATTTGTAAATTTGAAAATAACCAACTCCTTTCTTCTTTTTTATTAAATATCGACAGTAATACTATAAGTTATATAAAAAATAGTATGACTATCTCGCTAAAAAACATATCTTATTTTTCTCATGATAAAGCAGCTTTGCTTTTATTATTTAAATTTGCTGATAATGATAGATTATTATATGGTAAATGGTTTAATTATTCTCTTAACACCCATAAAGAACATTTAGAAATGATGCTTTTTCAAAAAGAAATACCAATTATTTTAATTGATTCAGTAACAAAAAAGAAATTTACATTTTATGTAACTAATGATTTCAAAATTGGTATAAAAGATCATATAAAAAATACTCATTTTATAAAGATGAATGAGCTTGACTTTAATTTATATATTAATTCTCTTGAAAAAAATATAAAATCTTTATCTAAACTTTGGGATAGTATAGATGCATAAAAAAGTAGGCTGTATCAATCTTTTTGATACAGCCCATTTTTTGTTGTGTTATTAGAAGTAGTGCTACTTATTTTATATTAAGTTTAAAAAACTATTATTCTGCTAATTTTTTGTATTCTTCATACTTTCTCTTAGCATCTGCTTCTGCCATTGCAAATAATTCTTCAGCTTCTTCTGGATATTGCTTTGCAATTGCTGAGTATCTTACTTGATCCATTATGAAGTCTTTGAAGCTTCCTTGTGGTTCTTTAGAATCTAATACAAATGGATTCTTTCCTTGTTCTTTTAATGATGGATTGAATCTGTATAAATGCCAGTATCCAGCTTTAACAGCTTCGTCCATATTTCTTATAGAGAATCCCATTCCCTTCTTTAATCCATGGCTAATACAAGTTGAGTAAGCAATGATGATTGATGGTCCATCATGAGCTTCTGCTTCTAACATAGCTTTAACTACTTGGTTCTTATCTGCTCCTATAGCTACTTGTGCTACATAAACATTTCCATAAGACATCATCATTCTACCTAAGTTTTTCTTAGCTGACTTCTTACCTGATGCTGCAAATTTAGCCATTGCTGCTATAGGTGTTGATTTAGAACTTTGTCCACCTGTATTAGAGTAAACTTCTGTATCGAATACAAGAACATTTACGTTATCTCCTGAAGCTAGTACATGATCTAATCCACCGTATCCGATGTCATAAGCCCATCCATCTCCTCCAAGAATCCATTGAGATCTCTTAACTAAATAATCTCTTCTGTTATTTATTTCTGCTAATAATTCTAATGCTTTAGCATCTTCTACATTATTGTTATCTAATATAGCTTCAACTTCTGCACTATAAACTTTTGAAAGCTCTCCATTTTCTTTACTAGCTATCCAATTTCTGAATGTTTCTTTATATTCTTCAGCAATTGAAGTTTCTAATAAAGCTTCCATATTCATAGCTATGTTGCTTCTCATTTGATTTACAGCTAAGAACATACCATATCCAAATTCAGCATTATCTTCAAATAATGAGTTAGCCCAAGCTGGTCCCTTACCTTCATGGTTAGTTGTGTATGGTGTTGAAGGTGCTGATCCACCCCAAATTGATGAACATCCAGTTGCATTAGCAATCATCATTCTATCTCCAAATAATTGAGTAACTAACTTAATATATGCTGTTTCACCACAACCTGCACAAGCTCCTGAGAACTCTATAAGTGGAGTTTTAAATTGACTATCTTTAACTGTCTTACCTGGAGTTAAATCACCTTTGTAAGCAACTTTTTCTGATACTGCGAAATCCCAGTTTGGTATTTCCTTTTCTGTTTGAGTTGCAAGAGGTTCCATTTTCAATGCCTTACCTGGTGCTGGACATATATCAACACAGTTAGCACATCCTGTACAGTCTAATGTACTTACTTGAATTCTGTAGTTTAATCCTGCTAAAGTCTTTCCTGTAGCTTTCTTAGTTTCAAATCCTTCTGGTGCATTAGCTAATTCTTCATCACTTACAAGAACTGGTCTAATACATGCATGTGGACAAACAAAAGCACATTGGTTACATTGAATACATTTTGCAGTTTCCCATTCTGGTACTTCTGAAGCAATTCCTCTCTTTTCATATGCTGCAGTTCCAGCTGGGAATGTACCATCTTCAATTCCATTGAATGCACTTACTGGTAATTTATCACCTTCAAGAGCGTTCATTGGATTCATTATATTCTTAACGAAATCAGTAATTTTCTTAGTTTCAACAACTTCTGAATCTTCTGCATCTTTCCATGAAGCTGGAACATTTATCTTAACTAATGAATTCATACCTCTTTCAACAGCTTCAAAGTTCATATTTACAACTTTGTCACCTTTTTTACCATAAGCTTTTTTAATTGAAGCTTTTAAGTAATCTTTAGCTTCGTCTTCTGGTATGATTTCAGCTAATTTAAAGAATGCTGATTGCATTATCATATTGATTCTTCTACCTAAACCAATTTCAGTAGCTATCTTAGTAGCATTGATTGTATATAGATTTATTTCATTTTCAGCAATGAATCTCTTCATTTTTGCTGGTAATTTACTTTCTAATTCTTCTTCAGTCCAGATACAGTTTAATACAAAATTTCCACCTTTTCTAAGACCTTTTAATACATCATATTGATTTACATATGCTTGAACGTGACATCCAATATAATCAGCTTCGTCTATAAGGTAAGTTGATCTTATTGGTTGATCACCAAATCTTAAGTGAGACATAGTAGCTCCACCAGATTTCTTTGAATCATATGCAAAATATGCTTGTACATATTTATCTGTGTTTTCACCGATAATCTTAATTGCTTGTTTATTAGCACCAACAGTTCCATCTGATCCTAATCCCCAGAACTTACATCTTACTGTTCCTGGAGTTAAAACTCTTAATTCATCCTCTACTGGAATTGAAGTGTTTGTAACGTCATCTTCGATACCAACAGTGAAGTTATTTTTAGCATCTTCTTTCTTAAGATTATCAAATATAGCTTTAATGTGTGTTGGAGTAACATCTTTTGAAGCTAATCCATAACGTCCACCAACTATTACTGGTCTATTTTCTTTTTCATAGAATGCGGTACGTACATCTAAGTACAGAGGCTCACCAATTGAACCTGGTTCTTTAGTTCTATCCATTACACAAATCTTTTCTGCTGTAGCTGGTATAGCTTTTAAGAAATGTTCAGTTGAGAATGGTCTAAATAAGTGAACCTTAACTAAACCATATTTTTCTCCTCTAGCATTTAATTCATCTATAGTTTCTTCAATTGCTTCTGTAACTGATCCCATAGCAACTATAACATGTTTAGCATCTTCTGCTCCATAGTAATTAAATAATCCATAATTTCTTCCTGTAAGCTCGCTCATTTTACCCATATACTCTTCAACTACAGGTATTATATTATTGTAAAACTTATTTGAAGCTTCTCTTGTTTGGAAGTAAATATCTGAGTTTTGAGCTGTTCCTCTTGTCACTGGATGATTTGGAGATAATGCTCTATTTCTAAACTCTTGAAGTGCTTCCATATCTACTAAGCTTGCATAATCTTCATAATCTAAAACTTCAACTTTTTGAATTTCATGTGATGTTCTAAATCCATCAAAGAAATTAATGAAAGGTAATCTTCCTTTAATTGCTGCAAGATGTGATACTGGAGTTAAGTCAGCTACTTCTTGAACTGAACCAGCAGCAAGCATTACACATCCAGTCATTCTTGCTGACATAACGTCTTGATGATCACCAAATATTGATAATGCTTGAGAAGCTATTGCTCTAGCACTTACGTGGAATACTCCTGGTAATAATTCTCCTGCTACCTTATACATATTTGGAAGCATTAATAATAAACCTTGTGATGCAGTAAATGTAGTAGTTAATGCACCTGCTTGTAATGAACCGTGGAATGCTCCAGCAGCACCTGCTTCTGATTGCATTTCAACAACGTTAACTTGTTGTCCAAATACATTTTTTCTTCCTTGTGAAGCCCATTCATCAACTAATTCAGCCATAGTTGAAGAAGGAGTTATTGGATATATAGCAGCAACATCAGTAAATGCATAAGCAACATGAGCAGCAGCTGTATTTCCATCTACAGTTTTCATAAATTTAGCCATTTTATTACTTCCTCCTTATAAATAAGTAAATATTATTAACTTAAGTTTGCTATTATAATACTGTCCATTTTTTAATAACGCATAGAAAATTATATACCTTTTAAATATTTTATAAATATAATTTTAATCTGTGCGTTTTTAGCACTTGACACAGTAAGTGCGATAATTTTCAAAGAAATCTACATCTATAAGGTTATTTATAATAAAGATTTCTTTATAAATGTTTAAGAATTATAAACATTCATCAATTATTAAAATTCTACATCAATTGTCAAATTCCTTCTATTTTTTTTATAAAAATTAAATATTAAAGTTTTATATAAAAATACTTGTTTTTCTATATCAATTTATATTTTTTTCTTATTTTTATCTAAAATATCAATTACTCTAGGATATTTTCTTTTCCATTTTGAAGTAAATGTTTCAAGGTTTGATAATGCTTCTTCTAATTTGGATGCATTATATACTTCTTTGAAGTCATCTAGTATTTCTTTTCTATCTGTTACACGTACTTTGGCTGCTATATTTCTAGATATATGTACTAGACATCTTTGAATTTTAGCTGTTGGAAAAGTCTGTTCAATAACTTCTTCCATACCAGCTAGGCCATCTGTACAAAATAACGATACACTTTCTAAACCTCTTGATTTGAAATCTTCTAGAAGTTCTTTCCAAATTTCAGCAGATTCATTGGGTGCTATAGAGTATCCTAAAATCTCTTTTGTGCCTTCAACAGTAATACCAACTGCTATATGCACTGCTTCTTTTGCGACAGTATCTCTTCGTAAGGCCAT
>ERZ827498.767-NODE-767-length-39854-cov-4.134802_pt1 | contig 39854 bp, 38 predicted proteins | sample MGYA00519865_ERZ827498 | MGnify/ENA primary metagenome ERZ827498 (study PRJEB31778, sample SAMEA3449328) | human gut metagenome | biome: human gut; feature: human-associated habitat; material: faeces | place: United Kingdom | collected 2010/2012 ...
CTGGATCGTTTCCGGTGTCATCATCTGACGCATATCAGTACGTCCTGATGGATCTCCTACCATTGCAGTTCCACCACCAAGTAATGCTATTGGTCTATGGCCTGCCTTTTGCATATGAGCCATAAACATCATTGCTATAAAGTGTCCAACATGTAAACTATCAGCTGTTGGATCAAAACCTATATAAAAAGTTATTTTTTCCTTTTCTAATAACTCTCTTGTCTCATCTTCATGTGTGAATTGCTTTATGTATCCACGTTCTAATAATTCATCTAAAACATTAGCCATTTTAACTTTACCTCCTACTTGAATCACTATATACAGTATATCTTATAACAACGTTTTTTATCAAGAAAATATTGCTTATGATAATTCAATCATCTATTCCCCAATAAATAAAGGCTTGCTATAATAAATGTTTATTAATATTCTAATCACCATTTATTTATAACAAGTCTCAATAATTATAATCCTAAAAAGACTGCTCCACCTAATATGAATACTATACCCATTAACTTAGTCTTAGTTATCTTTTCTTTTAAGAATAAATATGAAATTATCATTGACCATATATACGTAATTGAAGTTAATGGTAACGTTATTGAATATGGTAAGTATCTTAATACAATAATATTTAATATAGCTGAAACTAGATATAGCATACCTCCTAAATATAAGAATGGGCTAAATATTATGCCTTTTATTGTTCCTGCACTTGTACATTTCTTAAAAAAGAAACCTCCAAATGCCCCTAATATAGTTCCTACAATAAGTATTAAATAAACATACATATTATTCATCCCCCATCCCCATCAAGGCAACTCCAATTAGAATTGAAGTTATACCAACTATCTTTGTTATGGTAAGTGCTTCTTCCAGCCAAAAATATCCTATAATAAGTGCAAATATATAACCTATACTCATCATTGGATGCAATACTGAAAGGCTACCAAACTTAAAGGCTATTATCATAGATACTGCACCAATTCCATATAATACAAAACCTATAAATAAAGTTAATAGCCCTTTTGTTTCCCATACTTTCCAACAATACTGACCAAAAGCTGTACAAATTGCTGAGAAAATAATTATCATTATTCCTATTTTATTCTTTTTTAATGATAATAATATTTTATCCATTATTAAATTCCTCCATTTAGTATTATAGTTTAAAAAGATTTCTTTAATTATTTAAAGAAATCTTTTTAAAAGCATTTTTTATTTGCAACATACTAGTTATCTTTTTTTAATTTTACCTCACTATATTCATCAATAAAATATAGTGGTCTATTTTTAACTTCTGTAAATATTCTTCCTATATACTCACCTATAACACCTAAGCATAATAACTGTATTCCACCAAGCATAAGTATTATACATACTAAACTAGCATATCCAGGAACATCTACTCCGTATACTAATGTTTTAACAAGCATAAATACCATATAAATAAATGCTCCACCAGCACATAGTATTCCTAATATAGTTGCTATTCTTAAAGGTGCAACTGTAAATGAAGTAATACCTTCTATTGCTAAATCTATAAGTTTTAAATAATTCCATTTTGTTTGCCCAGCAACTCTAGAATCTCTATCAAATTCAATTTCCTTCTTCTTAAATCCAATTAAACTAAACATGCCTTTAGTATATCTTTGTTTTTCCGGAAAAGATCTAAGCGCTTCTATCGCTCTCCTGCTTAATAATCTAAAATCACCAGTGTCTGTTTGAATCGGTACTCTAGAAACTGATTGTAGTACTCTATAAAACTTTTTAGAAGTAAATTTCTTTAACCAACTTTCGCCATCTCTACTTCTTCTTTTGGCGTAAACATCATCATAACCTTCTTCATAATACTTAAGCATATCTATAATTAATTCAGGCGGGTCTTGTAAATCGGCATCTATTATAGCTACAGCATCTCCTCTTACATAATCAAAGGCTGCTCCCATAGCAACTTCTTTACCAAAATTTCTAGATAAATTTAAATAACATACCCTATCATCTTTTTGCTTATATTCTTTAACCATCTCTAGAGACCTATCTTTACTTCCATCATTTACAAATAGAAATTCAATTTCATAATCTTCTATTTTATTAGCAAGCTTACTTAGTCTATCATATAAAAATGGTAATGATTCTTCTTCATTGTACATTGGGATTATTATAGATAACATTTTACTACGCATTATCATTTCTCCAGTCTATATTAATTTAATATTTCCAACTAGTTGTTAATTATATCATATTTATATTTTAAAAAAAAGCATATTAAATATATATTTTACCAGCAATCAAAATAATAAATTCCATACTTATAATCAATATTCTTGTGCTTTTTTACTATAGCATATACAATAATATATTGTTAGTATTAATTAACTAATTATTTTATGAGGAGGATTTTTTAATGAATATTATTTCTAAAAGTTTTAAAGCAAGTCTCGCTGAATTGAGAGAAGACTTTTTTGATTTTCTTAATTATTGTAAAACTAATACTTTAATGATAGTTTTAATCAGTTTCTTTACCCTACTTGCTTATGGAAGTAAGCTATTTTTTTATAGCATATCAATAGATACTGAAGTACTTATCAATAAACAATCATTACAACTAAATGCTTGGACTTCAATTGGACGATTTGGCTTAGTATTAAGTAAACACTTATTTGGTGGTGTAATATTTAATCCATTTTTAGCATGTTTTTTAATGATTACTACCTTAATTCTCTTTAGCCTAATTTGGAGTTATGTTTTAAATTATTTTAATTTTAGCAAAAAAATAAAAACTATTACTTCTTGTATATTTCCAATAGTTTTTTTAACGGCTCCTTTATTTGCTGAACAATTTAACTTCATACTACAAGGTTTTGAAGTAGCATTAGCGATTATTATGTGTGCAATTTCAGTATTTTTCATAAACAAGTGGATAATTTCTACTTATAACATTATTCAATTATTCTTAGGTATTGTTCTTATGATTTGGGGATTTGCAACATATCAGTCTATTGTAAATCTATATATATCAGGAACAATTGCTTGCTACCTACTAATATATATTAGTGTTAAAAAAGGTAACATAGAAGTTTCAAAATATTTTTTTAAAACTTCTATTATAAAAAACATATTTGCCTTTATAAGTGGTTATGTACTTTATTCACTTCTTAACAATATAATAAGATCTTTTAAAGGTGCTACTACATATTTAGACAACTCAATTTACTGGGGAAAAATCTCGGCTTCAGACTGTATTAACAATATAATAAATTACATAAAAACTACCTTTACAACTGATAATATTTTTTATCATAGAGGTTTCTTAGTAGTTTTTATTTTTGTGCTTTTATACGCTATAATAAATTTATTCTCTAAGTCAAAGGACAAATTTTTATTTCTACTTGCATCAATAACATTATTAATTTCGCCTTACTTACTTGCAATATATTTAGGACACGGATTAATAACAAGGGCTCAATTTAGTTTACAATTTGTAATTTCCTTTGGTATATACTTCCTAATAATTGTATTTGATAAAAATACTATAAACTTTTTAGGATTAATTCTTAGCTTCTTCATTGCTCTCAATCAAGGATATACTGTATCTTCACTTCTATATAGTGATTACATGAAGTATGAAGCAGAAGTACGCTTAGCCACTAAAATCTCTAATAGAATAGCTGAATTAAACTTAGGTGAAACACCAGCTTATCCTGTTGTTTTTGTAGGCTCTTATCATCCAACATCTACTCCATTAGAATTGCATACAGATGTTATCGGTGCTTCATTCTTCGAATGGGACTCATCATATGCACTTGGTGGAAGTACTGGAAGAATCCAAGGATTTATGAATTCAATTGGTATAATGTATCTAAGCCCTTCTATCGAAGATGCAGCTAAAGCAAAAGAAATAGCTAGCACTATGGATACATGGCCCAATACTGGTTCTGTAAAATTTGAAGATGGTGTTATCGTGGTAAAACTTTCCAATAACAACATATATTAAAAAAAGAGTCTGTAAAAAAATCCCTTGAAATCAAAAGAGGATAAAAAAATCGCTGTAAATTTAATATCTACAGCGATTTTTTATTTCTGGTAGTTTTTACACCCCTTTTTATGCTACATATTCTTTTATACCTTCAGGCACCTCTTCACTGCCATTAATATTTATATTAATATATACATTTATTCCAAATCTATCAGTTAAATTGGCTATTCTTTTTATTAATTGAGCTGATTCTTTCATTGTACAATTGATTATATTAAATAACCCATCTACATATATATTTTCTATATCATAATTTGATGAGATTATACCACAAATCATGCCATAAAAATCATTACAATCTCTTACTTCATACTCCATCGTGTCAACAAATCTTATTGATCTATTTAGCTGTAACATTGGTCTTGAATCATCATCAATGTAAACTGAATCTCCCTTAGCTTCTAATTGTTGGTGGTTAGCTAATTCTATTAACCTTTTAGTCTTTCCAGAACCTCTCCTTGCACAAAAAACTTGTATCATTGGAACCACTCCTTATTTCTATGATTATTTATTAATGATGATTAGATCATCATTATAATTAACATTTAACAATATTAAAGCACTTACATTACTTAAAATTATTATTCTCAATTTACTTTGTATTATTCACTAATTAATTCTATATATAAATGAAAAAATCGCCCATATTTATAACAACATTTTCTTCAGCTCTCTATAAATTTATACCTTCCTGTACTATATAATATTCAAAACATACTGAAAATGTTCCAACTATTTTTAAGTTTTTATGAAAATAAAATAACAATGCTGCATATCTATAATCACATTACTCTATCATAGACATGCAACAATTATATTAATGTATAATAACTCTATTCTTTCCAATACTTTTTGCTTTATATAAAAGCCTATCTGCTTCCTTGATAACATCATCAATGTGATCTTCTGACTTGCTAAAACTTACACCAAAGCTCGCAGTTACCTTAATTATATCCTCTTCTATTATAATGCTATTATTAGCTATTTTTCTCCTTATATCATCAATCATATTATATATCTCTTCCTCATTTACCTGCTCATTATCAATATATAGTATGATTTCTTCTCCTCCATATCTTGCAGCAATATCTCTTTCCCTAATGTTATCCATAATTATCTGTGAAATATTTTTAATAACAATATCACCTACAGGATGTCCATATTCATCATTTATACTCTTAAAATTATCAATATCAATCATAACAATTGCATAATATTTTCTATCTCTACTACTCTTAGCTACTCTATTATAAAAATAATTTCTATTGTATAAACCTGTAAGATAATCAATTTTTGCTGCTAATTTTAATTTTCTATATAACTCTGCATTTTTAATAGCTACAGCTATCAAATTAGCCATTTTCTTAATATATTCTTGATATTTATAACTAAAATATCCCTTTTCCGAATGTTCTAAAAATATATATCCAATAATCCTATCCCCTAATATTAAAGGAATCAGCATTATTGACTTAGAGTTAGTGATATTATCCTTACTATTTTCATATTCCATATTAAAAATTGATACATCAATACCGTCATATAGGTAAATATACTTTTCTTCTAATACCTTCATACTAAACTTATTATTTGATACTTTAGCTACATATTTATCATTTTCTATTAAATATATGGTGCTATAATCAATTTTTAGTGCGGATATTATAATATTATTTACTTCTTTAAAAAAATCCGATTTGCTTACAATACTATTTAGATAAAATTCAACTTCAACTATATTCTCTAATATTTTAACTTTTTTCTCCATTTTATCCTTATATAGCTTAAATTCTTCATTTATATAATCATATGCCTTAATAGTATTATTCATTTTAAACCTCTCAATAATTAACATAAAAAAAATTAAAAGCTACATTAAAAAATATAGATAATATAATAGTAATATTATCTATATTTTAATTTAACTTAATATAATTTTACCCTTTATTGGTAAAAATATCAAGTTTTTATTTTTTATTTTATTTTTCATCTTTTTCTTTAATATTTATAAAGCATTTTTTGATAATCCAGTTCCATTTATGTTTACTTTTGTATTTACCTCAAAATCACAAATACTTAAAGGGTCATCAATAGATTCTTTTCCATAATAAATTTCCTTCATTCTATAAACATTAAATATATCTATTCCCTTTTCTTTATACTTATTAAACAATTGAGTTATATAACTATTAATATATTCTTCTTCATTAACTTTTATATAATTTATAAATTCACTATCTACAATAGCTTCTCCTTGTATATCTGAAATTTCCAAATCAACCTCAATATTTTTTACCAAAGTAAATTTATTATTATCAAATCTCAACATACTATCTTCAGAACTTGATAAAACATCTAAACTTATAAAATCAGTGTCCGTATTAGGATTACCAATTTCAAATGTACCTTCATAGACACTTCCCATCATAAGTTCATATAATAATGTATCTTCCTGATCCAACCTTTCAACAAGTACATTGTCTTTTAATATACCAGAACCATTTATTTGAACTTTTTGGTCTAAAACATCCTTCTTTAAATTTACTGCTGGAAGTAACAATGTATTATCTCCCATAAGTCTATTGCTTAAATAATAATTTACATTAGCTTGAAGTGAAAGACTATTAAATGGTTTTTTATTCATTATATCATTTAAATACATACCTAAGAATTCATCATCACCAGACGTAGCTTTAAGCAATTCTTCAACATCTCCATAATAAATAAATGCACTAGGCTTTATTTGCATTTCACCATAATTATTTATTAAATCTAAATATTTTTTAATTCCTACTTTAGCTGCCTTCTCTGTAAATATATATGCTTTTACTTGACTATAATTTAGCTTAGCACTGGAGAAATTATCAATTTTCTCTAAAGCATCTTCTGTAGTTTTTCCTACACCTTTAAAAATAAGCCTTCTACCTTTATCAGAACTTTCATTAGTACTTCTATAAGGCTTAATACAATCTAGATATACTATCACCTGACTCAAATCATCTGTGTCAAAAATCATACTTGTTGCAAAAGTTACCTTGTTTATATCCCTATAATTAAAACAACCTGTTAAAGTTAATGGAATAAGTAAGATGATAAGTATTTTGAATATTTTATTTCTTTTTGCCATCTTTATCACATCCTACTCCAATTATTTTTCTTGATATCCTATTTAAACTTCCTCTAAACAATATATCTTTGAATCTATATTCACTTAAGCTTCCTAATGGGAATAGGAATGGATATCCTACAGAATCTAACTCACATATCTGAGTCATAAAAATAAACGAAGCTGAAAGGAATCCTGGAAGTCCAAGCAATGCTGAAAAACAAACAATAACTATTGACCAAAATGATACTGCTCCATAAAGTTTTGGTATTAGAAAATAACATAATGTGCTTATAGCTACTACAATTATGGTAATTCTTGATGCTACTCCAGCACCAACTGCTGCATCTCCTAAAATTAATGCTGATACAATGCTCATAGCACTTCCAATGGCCTTTGGCAATCTTATTCCTGCTTCTTTTATAAATTGAAAAGCAAGCATCATTATTATTACTTCAACAAAAGTTGGTAAAGGAACTCCAGCCCTTGATACAGCAAGCCTAAATATAAATAATGTAGGTATCATAGAGAAATGATGAGTTATTACTGCTACATATAATCCTGGTAGAAATGAAGCTATAAAAAAGGCAATCCATCTTAATACCCTATTAAAATTAGTAAAATATTTATTTACATAATAATCATCTGGCATTTGAAAATTTTCCATAAAAAAATAAGGTACAGTTATTACAAATGATGTGCCATCAACAATAATGGCTACCCTTCCTTCTAAGATTTTTGCACAAACTTCATCAGGTTTTTCTGTATATCCTACTGTATCAAAAAATGAATTTTCTTTCTTTAAGTTACATTCAATATAATTAGAATCTAGTACAAATCTTAAATCTAAACTTTTAACTTTTTTTCTTATATCCTCTAGTACATTTTCATCTACAATTCCTTTTATATATGTTATGGCTACAGCTGTTTGAGATTTTTCTCCAACATATACAGCTTCAAATTTCAAATCTGGATTTTTAAGCCTTCTTCTTATCAAAGCAACATTATCTACTATGAGCTCATTAAATCCCTCTCTTGGTCCCTTCAATACAGATTCAGTATCAGGTATTCCAATTCCCCTTCTTACCATGTTCTTTACTTCACTGTATATTATCTCTTCATAATCATTTAATACTAATATTACATCTCCGCTTAAAACATGAAATATTGCATCATCTACATCCTTGGCTATACCAGTCATATTCATATCTAAAACTTTATCTATTAAATCTTTTGGAGTACTAATACCTTCTTCTCCCTTAAGTTCTCCAAAACCTCTAAGAGGAAGTATCATATACTCCATCATCCATTGACTATTACATAAATCATCAATAAATACCACTGTCCCATTTCCAAGTATAGTAGATAACTCTCTAAACTTAACATCAAAGCAGTCTTTAAACCTTTCCTTTAAATAATCGATATTTTTATTCATAATTCATCACCTAAGAATATTATTCCTCCCATAGTGTTTAATATTCATTTTTTTGAGAATACTATTTTAGAATACTAAAATATATACGAGGTGGAGAGATGAATGAAAATAAAATATCAACAAAACACTATATAATTTTTATATATGCAGTAACCTTTGTAAGTCTTAAAATTTACTGTTCACAATTTATTACCATAGGGGGAAGAGATACTTGGATATGCTTAATTGCGGCATTTATATTATTAATTGGCATTGCTACTTATCTATTAGATATAATAGCAAGAAAAGGAAACTACAATATAAATAATATTTTCACCATCGGTCTATCTAAAACTATGGGAAATATTCTACTTTTCTTATTTGCTATAGGATTATTTTTATCTTCATTGGAAGCAGCTATGGTAGAAGCTAATTGCATTAAAACCTGCTTTTTCCTACCTACTCCTCAATGGTATATACTTTTATTTTTCCTATTACCTTCATTATTTTTAATAAGGAAGAAGATTCGTACAATATTAATTTTCACTACGATAAATATTATTTCTTTTATAGTAAACTGTTTAATATTAAGCATATTTTCTGAGCCTTATAAAAACACTAAGTATATCCTTCCGGTTTTTACAAACAATTTAACAATAGGAAACTATTTTAATTGTATTCTACTTTTATTAGGATGCATTTCATCATTTGCTATTTCACTACCATATTTGAAGCATCTTACAAAAGCAGATAATTTAAAAAAACATAGCCTTATTGCCTTATGCACTATAGCCTTATACTCTATATATTCAATAATAGGTATTATTTCTTGCTTTGGACCATCTAGAGCCGCTAATTTATTTTATCCTGAATATACCATGAGTCAGCGCATTCAATTAGGTGGATTCATTGATTTTGGTGAATTATTTTTCTTAATGGAAGCTATAGTAGGATTATTTTTAAAATATCTTTTAAGTACATATGGAATATATATTATTTATAAAAAATATATTAAAAATGACAAAATATATATTGCTACATATTCTATAATTATTTTTATTTTAGCTTCACTTTTCTCAAAAAATAATTATATTTTATTTAATATTTTGAAATACTATAATTATAGCAATCTATTCTTCTTTATATTGATTCCATTGATAGCTTTTACAGCTTTTTCAATGAAATCTTCAAAAAAGGCATAATTATTTCCAACAAACAATTCAATTGCATTTTTGGAAATATATGTATATAATAATATTATAAATGAAATTTAGTAGGATTTTATATGATCATTAGAAAGTACCCCTTCATCTTTAAAGGGTTATGTATCAAGTGTCAATAAGCCCTATAAATTTTGAGGAGGTTAAAAATGGAAGATAAAAAAATTACTTGTAAGGACTGCGGAAAAGAATTTATTTTTACTGTAGGAGAACAAGAATTTTACAAAGAAAAAGGATTTGAAAATGATCCTGTTCGTTGCCCAGAATGCAGAAAAGCAAGAAAAACTCAAAAAATGAACAGAGATAAGAAATACTAGACAAAAGGCAGCCCTTAGGCTGCTTTTTCTATTATTTATTTAAATCGTTGACATAAATTTTTCCTACTTCTATAATTAAACTAATATGTAATTACGTAAAATATGAAAAGAGGTGTTTTTTTTGGAAAATACAACAGAAAATAAAAAAGTTATATTTAGTGGTGTTCAGCCATCAGGTAACTTAACAATCGGAAACTACTTAGGAGCTCTTAAAAATTGGGTTAAGCTACAAGATGAATATGACTGTTATTATTGTGTTGTTGATTTACATGCAATAACTGTAAAACAAGAACCTAAAGATTTAAGAAGAAGAACTCTTGAAGTTTTAGCTATATATTTAGCAGCTGGAATCGATCCAGCTAAAAATACATTATTCATTCAGTCACATGTTCCTGCCCATAGTGAAGCTTGCTGGCTATTAAGTTGCTCTACTTACATGGGTGAGCTTAGCAGAATGACTCAATATAAAGATAAATCTAAAAAAATGGGAGAATCTATCGGTGTTGGTCTATTTACATATCCAGTACTTATGGCTTGTGATATTCTTTTATATAATACTGATTTAGTACCTGTAGGGCAAGATCAAAAACAACATTTAGAACTTGCAAGAACTCTAGCTTCAAGATTTAATACAACTTACAGCGATACATTTAAAGTACCAGAACCTTATATTCCAAAGACTGGTGCTAAAATAATGAGTCTTCAAGAACCAACTAAGAAAATGTCTAAATCTGATGAAAACCCTAATTCATACATCTTGATTATGGATTCACCAGACGTTATTAGAAAAAAGATTGCTAGAGCTGTTACTGATAGTATCGGTGTAATAAATTACACTGAAGAACAACCTGGTGTTAAAAATCTTATAGATATTATCTGTGCTATTGAAAATGTTACTCCAGATGAAGTTGTAGATAGATATGTAGGAAAAGGATATGCTGATTTAAAGAAAGATACCGCAGAAGTTATCATCAATGAATTAGCTCCAATTCAAGAAAAGTTTAACGAGCTTATGAGTGATAAGAAAGCTTTAGAAGCAATTTACAAAGAAGGTGCTGAAAAAGCTAATTCCGTTTCTATGAAACTTCTTAGAAAGATGCAAAAAAAGATTGGTTTAATTCCTCGTTAAAATTAAAAAATATAGGGTGTGTTAGACTGTTTAAAAACAATCTAATATACCCTATATTCACTTTATAAAAGCTAATTATTATCTAAATTTTTTCTTTTATAATTTAATTATATTCTTCTATGAATTAATTATTTATTTTCCCATGGCTTTGTTTCTAAATATTTAATAAAATCATCTCTTAACTCTTCTCTCTTAAGAGCCATTTCCACAGTTGCTTGCAAGAAACCTAATTTATCTCCTACATCATATCTTCTTCCATCAAAATTGTAAGCATACATAGCTTCATTTTCCACTAAAGTTTTTAAAGCATCTGTTAATTGAATTTCTCCACCTTTTCCTGGTTTAGTATTTTCTAATATTTCAAATATCTTAGGAGTTATTATATATCTTCCTAAAATAGCTACATTACTCGGTGCTTCTTCTATTGAAGGTTTTTCTACTAAATCTTTTACTTTGTATACTTTATCTTCAATATGTATACCATTTACTATTCCGTATTTATTTACATTTTCAGGTATTACTTCTTGTACACCTAAAATTGTTGTCTTATACTCATCATAACAATCCATAAGTTGCTTTAAACATGGGACATCATTATCCACCACATCATCACCTAACATTACAGCAAATGGTTCATCCCCTACAAAAGATTTAGCACAATGTATTGCATGCCCTAATCCTTTAGGTTCCTTTTGTCTTATATAGTGAATATCCACCATATCAGAAATATTTTTAACCATTTCAAGCATTTTTATCTTACCATTCTTTTCAAGTTCTAATTCTAATTCTACAGATTTATCAAAATGATCTTCAATAGATTTTTTATTTCTTCCTGTAATTATTAATATTTCTTCTATTCCAGATGCTACAGCTTCTTCAATAATATATTGAATAGTTGGTTTATCAACTATTGGTAACATTTCCTTTGGTTGTGCCTTAGTTGCTGGCAAAAATCTTGTACCTAATCCTGCTGCTGGAATAATCGCTTTTCTTACTTTCATTACTAATCCCTCTCTCTTCATAATAAATATGATTTATATTTATATACTATCATATTTATAGTATTATTAAAAACATTTTATATCATATATAAAACTATACTTTTCTTGTTATTATCTAGAACTTAATATATAATTTAAATTAATAAAAACATTGAAAGGACGAATAGTATGAGTATATTTACTCCCTTTATAATAATAAGTTTAATGCTTTTAAACTATTTGCTATATAGGAAAAAAATCTATGATAAGAAATTATACATAACTACATCTATATTTATATTGATATATACTATTGTGTCTATATCTATTTATTATATTAACTTACATAATGGCTTTGAATATGGAATAGTCTATGGCGACTTATTGGGTAATCATTTTTGTGATGAATATAAATATTACACTGATGCCAATATACTTTATAACCATTTAAAAAACGGTGAATTTTCAAATTGGATAAACAGAACACTTCCTATTTATGAATTTATAGATTCAAGTGGTCATCCTAGTTACGGAAATTATAATAGTTATGTAATATTATTAACAATGCTAAAATTTATTGGAATACATTCTGCACTTGATTTTATTCTTATTAAGTTATTTGTGTATATACCTACTGCATTAATTATATATAGACTAAGTAAATTATATTTAAATGAAAAAAAAGCACTTATCACATTAATTATATTTAGTGCTTTACCTGGATATATCTTAAGTAACTCTCTTCTCATGAGAGATAATATTATATTACTACTTTCATTCATAGTTATATACTATATATTTTGTAAAAAGATAAATTTATTAATACTTATACCAGCAATAATATTGTTGATAGGATTCAGAGCATACTTAATATTAGTATTTGCAGCATGCTTAGTACTTACTTTTAGAAATAATAAAAAACTTATTTCCAAATATGATTTAATTTATGTAATACTTATTTTAGTGGCAATTTATTTAATAATCAATTTTAACTTTAGTTTAGAGCATTCAAATATTTTCTTTTCTTATTATCAGATAATTGATTTACAAGAAAAATTTATATCACTTTATGGTAGTGGAATTTTAGGTATTGTTAAATTAATAATACTTACTCTGATTCATATAATTATTGATCCTGTGTTAATTAACTTTTTAACTTCAGGCAACTTATACTTTATATTATTTTCTTTAGGAAATATCTTAGGCAGTTTATTATCAGTAATATTTGCTATTAAATATCTCTTATTATCTATAAAGTTATTTAAACTTTCTAATGAAAAATATATATTCCTTATAAAATTCACAGCATATTTTACAATATTAACATCCTTTATTGTAATGTCTAAAGATGGTTATATAATCAACAGAATTGCTCTTATGTGGATTCCTCTATTCATTATAATATTATTAATACCTTTTAATTATTCCTACAAAAAAAGAACTAGCAATTAACTAAACTGCTAGTTCTTTTTTTATTTTAATGCATTATGGATTGAATCTGCAATTACACTTGCTATTTTTTTCTGATTACTAGAATCACTAATCTTCTTAGCCTCATTCTCATTACTGATAAATCCACATTCAACTAATACAGCTGGCATGTTAGTATATTTTACTACCATGAATTCATCATCTTTAGCACCTCTATTTGTCATGCTTAATGCACTTGCTATTCCGCTTGATATAGATGCTGCTACTGCCTTGCTTGTATTTAGCTTATAAGTTATATCATTTAAAGAATCTGGCTTTACGCTAGAGTAATATGCTTCAACTCCATTTGCACTTGTAGTTGTAGAAGTATTTTGATGTATAGAAATGTAGAAATCTGCATTTGCATTATTTGCTGCATTTATTCTATTCCATAAATTCTCTCTATAATTGCTACTAGTTGGTCTTTCACCCATTCTTCTTGCCATTATTACTTCATATCCTCTATTGATTAGCTCAGTTCTTAAATACTCAGCTACTTCAATATTTAATGTTGTTTCATCATAAGTAACACCATTTATAACTCTTACTGCACCCCTATCTCCACCATAATCATGTCCAGCATCGATATAAACTACCTTATTACTTTTTTTAATTTTTCTTGTTACTATTTGAACATTTCCATAATTATCTTCTATCTCTACAATTAATTCTTTAGTGCCAGCACTTACTTTTGATATATCAAAAGTAGCAGTAAATCCAGATTTTTTATTATTATACTCTGGGTGAACATTATACACATCATTTCTAGTTACATTGATTGTTGCTTTACCTAATAACTGTCCATCTAATTTAATTCTAACCTCTTTAGTTCCAGCTTCGCTAAGAGCCCAACCTCTTACTGTCATAGTTCCTACTATGCTAGAATTTACTGTTGGTTCATCTAAAAAATTTCTAGATTCAAGAGTTACTTTATTAAAATTAACTTTTATTGTTTGAACTGTTCCTGAGTTTCCAGTTATTTTTATTTCAAGTGTTTTCTTACCATTTGATAAACTTGAAATATTTACTGTTTCATCAAATCCTGCATTATCTCCACTTGGATATCCTGGACACACTTTGTTAACGTCTGGTCTTAATGCTCCATAACTTATGTTCCCTAGTGATTTTCCATCTACAAATGCTTCTACTGATCTTACTCCACTTGAATCTAATGCCCATCCTCTTACTCTTATAGTATCAGTTGTTACATTTAAGTTTTCTTCTGGACTATCTAAAAAGCTTTTTGCCTCTAATGATTTTCTGTTAATAGAAATAGTTCTTTTTATTGTTTGAACTGTTCCTGAGTTTCCAGTTATTTTTATTTCAAGTGTTTTCTTACCATTTGATAAACTTGAAATATTTACTGTTTCATCAAATCCTGCATTATCTCCACTTGGATATCCTGGACACACTTTGTTAACGTCTGGTCTTAATGCTCCATAACTTATGTTCCCTAGTGATTTTCCATCTACAAATGCTTCTACTGATCTTACTCCACTTGAATCTAATGCCCATCCTCTTACTCTTATAGTATCAGTTGTTACATTTAAGTTTTCTTCTGGACTATCTAAAAAGCTTTTTGTTTCTAAAACTGCTCTATTAACATTTACAGTTTTAGTTACTGTTTGATAACTTCCATCATTAGCTACTATTTTCATTTCAAGAGTTTTACTTCCATTTGATATATTACTTATATTAAATGTTGTATCATAACCACTCTCTGCTGAATTAAAGTATGCTGGATATACATTTACTATGTCAGGCCTTGATACTCCATAATTTGCTATTCCTAAATATATGCCATCTAATGATACATTAATTTCCTTGATTCCAAAAGCATGCACTGCCCATCCTCTTACTCTTAACATATCGTCAGTAATAATAGCATTATTACTAGGTTCATCTAAATTATTTCTAGCATCTAAATACTTAGCTCCTGTTAAATCACAGTACAATCTAAATATTTCTAATCCATAAGTTTTACTTGGTGCCCACTTTCCACCTAAAGCATTTACTGTTGTAACAGTTCCTGCTAAATATTTAAAGTGTCTTGAATCATAAGTACTTGTACTATCTAAGTTACCATTATTCCAGCTACTTACATAGTTTGTTTTAGGATAACCTGCAGATCCTGCATATAATGCTAAATGATCTAAATGAGCTATTACCCCTTGATCCCAATTATCAAATCTTTTATGTGCATTTGGATCGGTATCAGATCCACCTGAAGACTCTTTTAATCCACATGGATTGTGGTAGGATGCATCAAGAACACCTCCAAACTTTCCGTAACCTGTTTCTTTAGCTGCTTGTACATAAGCAACCACCCAGTTAACTCCACCTCTACTACTTGCATACTTTTGGTATAAAGATGCTAATCTTATAAATTCCTCTGTAGCACCTTTAGATCTTGCCCATGATTCTGCTTGTGCAACTGTTGTGCTATCACTAGATAAAATATTTACATTACCAATCGCAGCAGCTCTTGATACCGTTGGTGATGCTATATTGATTTCTTCTGAAACTACTTCACTTTCATTATAATTAAATTCTTCAGCAATTTCTCCAATTTCTTCCATATCTTCAACAATTTCATTTTCATTTGATATTAAATCATCATTTTCAACAGTTTCATGAGAAATTAAGTTTTCATTAACATTATCCCCTTCAAAAGTTTCTCTGTTTTCTGCTTCAAAATTATCATTATATATAATATTATCATTTGGCAGATTAATATTTTCAGTAGCTTGTACATTAATACCTGAAACATTAGAAATAATCATCGATAACACCATTAATTTGGCAATAATTTTCCTTTTTTTCATCTTTATCACCTCCCCCTTCATTTCAATCTTTTTAATTTTAACATATACATTTTTTTATGTAAACTTAAGATTTTTTACATATTATGATAAATAGTATCATTTTATATACTCTTTATTTACATAATAATTGTATAACGAATTAATTATCGTCATTCTACAAGAAATCTTTACCTTTTCTACAAAAAAAGGAGAACTACTAAAAGTTCTCCTTTATAACTTAACTATATACTATTTATACATTTCATTATAGTAATTCATATATTCTCCTGAAGTTATATTCTTCATCCATTCTTGGTTATCTAAATACCATTGGATAGTTTTCTTTATACCAACCTCAAAAGTAGTTTCTGGATACCATCCTAACTCTTCTTTTATCTTTGTTGGGTCAATTCCGTATCTTCTATCATGACCTTTTCTATCTTCAACATACTTAATTAATGTTTCTGTTATTTCCTTATCAACATTTTCATTTAAGTATTCAATAACAGTCTTAACTATTTGGATATTAGTTCTTTCGTTGTGTCCTCCAACGTTATAAACTTCTCCCACTCTTCCGTTGTTTATAACCATATCAATTGCTTTAGCATGATCTTCAACAAATAACCAGTCTCTTATGTTCATTCCATCACCGTATACTGGTAAGTCTTTATGAGCTAAACAGTTGTTAATTAATAATGGTATTAACTTTTCTGGGAATTGGAATGGACCATAGTTATTTGAACATCTTGTTATGTTCATTGGCATTTTATATGTATCATGGTATGCCTTAACCATTAAGTCTGATCCTGCTTTACTTGATGAATATGGGCTATGTGGATCAAGTGGTGTTGTTTCCATAAAATATCCTGTTTCTCCAAGTGAACCATAAACTTCATCAGTTGAAACATGTAAGAACTTAACTCCTTCTTTGTAAACTCCCTCTTCATTTTCCCATGCATTTCTTGCACAATTTAAAAGATTAACCGTTCCCATAACATTTGTTTTTGCAAACACTTCTGGTTCTCTTATACTTCTATCTACATGTGATTCTGCTGCAAAGTGAGCTACGTAGTCTATTTCATATTTTTCAAATAAAGATGATACTAATTCTGCATCACAGATATCTCCGTGTACAAATATGTGTCTTTTATCATTTTCTATAGACTTAAGATTTTCTAAGTTACCTGCATAAGTAAGCTTATCTAAGTTTATTATTCTTATATCCTCATATTTCTTTAACATGTATAATACGAAGTTTGAGCCTATAAATCCAGCTCCCCCAGTTACTAAATAAGTTTTCATTTTCTTCCTCCTAGTATTCAAACGGTAAGTCTTGTTCTTTTAATGGTTTATGATTTTTATCTTTTTCCGAAAGTAATATTTCTAAACCTTCTATTGGCCATTCTATGTTAACATCTTTATCATCCCATGGGATTCCTCCATCATAATCAGGAGCATAGAAGTCTGTACATTTGTAATTGAATATTGCTTCATCAGATAAAACTACGAATCCGTGAGCAAATCCTTCTGGAATATAGAATTGTCTTTTATTTTCAGCACTTAAATAAACGCCTTCCCATTGACCATAAGTTGGTGATCCATTTCTTAAGTCAACAGCAACATCCCAAACTTCTCCTAAAGTACATCTAACTAATTTACCTTGTGTATGCTTAGTTTGGAAATGTAATCCTCTTAGAACCCCTTTGCTTGATTTTGATTCATTATCTTGCACAAAAGTCATAGTTAATCCTGCTTCATCAAAAGCTTCTTTATTATAACTTTCCATAAAATATCCTCTTGAATCGCCAAAAACTTTAGGCTCTATTATATACAAGTCTTTTATTTTGGTTTCTTTAAACTGAAAATTACCCATTTTGATTTTACTCCTCTCAAATAAATATATTATTCTTCAATAATATCCATTAAATATTGGCCATATCCTGTTTTCATTAATGGTGCAGCTAACTCTTTAACTTGCTCTTTTGAAATCCATCCTTTTCTAAAAGCAATTTCTTCTAAACAAGCTATGAAAGTTCCTTGTGTTGTTTGAACAGCTTCAACAAAGTTTGATGCTTTAAGCATAGATGCATGAGTTCCTGTATCAAGCCATGCCATACCTCTGCCTAGTAATTCAACTGTTAATGTTCCTTCTTCCATATAAACTTTATTTAAATCTGTTATTTCAAGTTCTCCTCTTGATGATGGTTTTAAAGCCTTTGCTTTTTCCACAACGCTATTATCATAGAAATAAAGTCCTGGAACTGCATATCTTGATTTTGGCTTTTCTGGCTTTTCTTCTAAAGATGTAACCTTTCCATTTTTATCAAAACCTACAACTCCAAAGGCTCTTGGATCTTGCACATAATATCCAAATACAGTAGCACCTTTTTCTAATTTAGCCGCACTTTCTAAGTGACTAGTAAAGCTTTGTCCATAGAATATATTATCTCCTAAAATCATTGCAACACTATCATCGCCAATGAACTCTTCACCAATTATAAATGCTTCAGCTAACCCATTTGGATTTTCTTGGATGGCATACTTAATATTTAATCCTAGTTCTGAACCATCTTTAAATAATTCTTTAAAATTAACAATATCTCTTGGTGTTGATATTATTAATATATCCTTTATTCCTGCTAGCATTAATACTGACATTGGATAATATATCATAGGTTTATCATATATTGGTACCATTTGTTTAGACATTGCTTTTGTTACTGGATATAGTCTAGTTCCTGATCCTCCAGCTAAAATAATTCCCTTCATATATAAAACTCCTCCTAAGTAACTATTCTTCTATGTGATTTTTATAATTATCCATAAATACCTTTAGAGCATCTTTCCACTCTCTCATATTATTTCCTATTGTACATCTTAACATCATATTATCTAGTGATGAATATTCAGGTCTCTTTGCAGGTGTTTTATATTCTTCAGATGTTACTGGAAGAACCTTACAGTCTATTCCTGCATACTCAATTATCTTACATGCAAAATCATACCAAGTACATTCACCTTCTCCTGTACAATGATATACTCCATATTCTTCAGTTAAAGCTAATTTTAATAAATGATATGCTAAATCTTCAGCATTTGTTGGATTTCCTTTTTGATCATTTACTACAGTAAGCTTTCCTCTTTCTTTTCCTGCTCTCATTATTGTATATACAAAATTCTTTCCAAAATATCCATATAACCATGCAGTTCTAACAATAAAATACTTGCTACAGAAATCTCTAACATATTCTTCACCTAATAATTTAGTAGTTCCATATGCACTTACTGGTGCTACCATTGCATCTTCACTTAAAGGTGTTGAGCCAACTCCACTAAATACATAATCAGTTGAAACATGAATAAGTTTAGCTCCAATTTCTTCACAAGCTATTGCTACGTTTCTTGCTCCTAAAGCATTAACTTTAAATGCTAAATCCTTGCTACTTTCACAACCATCAACATTAGTAAATGCTGCACAATTTATAACTACATCCGGCATATTTATCTTTACAGATTCTTTTACCATTTGTAAATTTGTTATGTCTAATGTGTTTACATCAGTTTCAATTATTTCTGCATTTAATACTTCTGCTGGAACTGACCCTAACTCTGACTTTCTGCTCTTAATTATGTGCATTATTTGACTTCCTAATTGTCCTTTTGCACCTATTAATAAAATTTTCATCTACAATACCTCCTAAATAGATTTAACTTGCATTATCATCACCAAATAAAACAAAAAATGTTTTAAAAATAAGCTTTAAATCCAATAAGTAACTTCTCTCTCTGACATATTTAATATCTAGTTCCATCCATTCCTTAAATGGAATGTTATTTCTCCCTGATACTTGCCATATACAAGTAAGGCCTGGTAAAACTGTTAATCTTTCCTTCATCCAAGGTTCAAAAGCCTCTACCTCTTTTGGAAGACTAGGTCTAGGACCAACTAAGCTCATATCTCCTTTTAGCACATTAATAAGTTGTGGTAGTTCATCAATACTTGTCTTTCTAATAAATCTTCCAACCCTTGTTATCCTTGGGTCTTTTTTTATTTTAAACATCGGGCCAGACATTTCATTTTCTTTTTCTAAACTCTTCTTAAGTTCTTCAGCATTTACTACCATAGATCTAAATTTATACATTGAAAAAATACGTTCATCTTTGCCTACTCTATCCTGCTTGAAAAATATAGGTCCTTTTGAATCCATTTTAATAGCAATCGCTATAATTAAAAGTATAGGACTCAATACTATTAATCCTGCTAGTGAGCAAACAATGTCAGTAATTCTTTTTGCTATTAAATAAATTTTTGATTTGCTTTCGATATTACCATTCATTGTATTAATCATAAATATCTTCCTTCTCCTAACTATAAATCATATAGCTACTTATTATTAATTAAATTTTTTAAAGTAATATTTATAATAAAATTTCATCATACTCTTTAAATGAACTATTGTCATTTTAGTCAATTTTTTGGTACTTTCTTGATTATGTAAATGTATCATTTCAGCATCAGCTAAATAAAATACTTTTTTACCAGCTTTTCTAACTTTATAACAAAGATCAACATCTTCAAAATACATAAAATATTCTTTACTAAACATACCTACTTTAAAGAAGAAGTCTCTTCTCATTAACATGCATGCTCCCATAACCCACTCAACTTCACATGATGAATTATGATTAAAATCCTTCATTAAATATTCAAAATTATACTTATCTCTAATATTTTTGGAAATAAATTTAGATAAAGGCGTTCTGCAGCATAAAAATTTACCTAATGGTAATATTCTTCTGCATGAATACTGAATACTTCTATCATCATTTAAAAGCTTACATGATACAAGGCCTACTTCTCTATCTAATTTTATTTTATTCAACATTTTATGTATTCCATCATCAACTACCAATATATCCGGATTTAAAAATAAAATATACTTTCCTATTGCTTTTTCAGCTCCTAAATTATTTGCCGCACCAAATCCTGCATTACTACTATTTTTAATAATTCTAATATAATTCAATCCTTTAAACATCTCACTAATTTTTTCATAACTATCATTTGGAGAATCATTATCAATAACTATAATTTCATAATTTATGTTATTCTTAATACTTTTTATAACAGAATCTATACATTTATTAGTTAACTCATAATTTTTATAATTAACAATAATTATTGATAACCACTTCTGTTTCATCATAACTTAACTCCATTCTCTTACCTAATGTGATACATTAAGTAATTTCCAAATTACTTATTTAAATTTACAGTTTATTACTTCATCTTTCAACTTATAAATTATACCTCAATTTAATACTCATTACAATTTAAATTTCCTCTAATCCCAGTCATCAACTATTAAAATTCTCTTAAAACTTCATTATCTAATATACTTTTAAATTGTAATGCACTCTTCTTCCAACTTAATGACTTTAAATAATTAATTGAAATATTGTATCGTTCCTTTATAATATCTGGATTATTTATAGCTATTTTGAACTGTTCATAAAAATTGTCATAGTTAAAATTTGTTATTATAGCAGAATTTTCTGGAAAAAAATACGAAAAAGTCCCTTCTTCAAATTCAATAATTGGTAATCCCGTTGCTAGCATTTCATATGGCACTAATGATATATTAGTTAATGATCCAACGAAGCCAAAGTCTGAATCATTATATAATCTTACAAGTTCCTCTTTCTTTAACTTCCCTAAATTTATTCCACCTTCGCATTTAAAGCCCTTATCTTCACCATAATATTTTAAATTTAATGTTATGCCATCTTTATTTAAATCTGATTTCAATCTACTACATAAATATTGAACCACATATGGTGCTCTTTTTCCTGTATCCTTAATATATACTGCCATATTAAATTCTTTTTTATTTTTATACTGTTCAAAATTTCTATTTTTATCAACATACTCCTTACCTTCATAAGGAAACTCAATAAAATCGATTCTCGAATTAATCTTACATTCCTTTTCAATCATATATTTATTCCATTGACCTAAACTAACCATATGATATCCTAATTCATATGTTTTTTGAGCTAATATAAAGCTTTCACCATACAAACTAAAATAAGGTTCATAATCCTGCACAAAATACATTTTATATCCATTTATTTTCCTAGAATAATATACCGTATCCCATGCTGTAGCAATTACAACATCTGTTTTTACATCTTCAAATTTTTCAGATATAAACTTTCCTTTAAATCCTGACAAATTAATCTTAGCATTATTAATCATATCTTCTACGCTTTGATTATCAATTGATATATATCTAATTTCATATCCTAAATTAACAAGTTCTGTACCCAATCTAAGAATTGATGTATGACCACCACTAAATGCTGGCATTCCAGGTATTACAAAAGTTATAGTTTTTATACTATTTAATCTTTCATTGACAACTGGATTAAAATCGGCAACATTTAATATATCACATAAATACTTTTTTAATTTTTTTTGTCTTCTTAAAGAAATTGCCCTTTTAACAACCTTAACTACTTTATTCATTAATATTCACCTACATATCAAAATTCGATTTTATTTTTTTTCGTTCTTTCAAACCATCTTTTATCCCACTTACTGTTAATTTTATAGCACTAAAATTATTAAAATTTTTAATTAAAGTTTTTGCTATTCTCATATAATAATATTTGCTATTTAACTTAAGTGCTTCTTTACTTTGATTTCTTTTTGTATACATAAGCATATTTCTAGTTAAATAATATTCTTTAAATCCATTAGTTCTATTTCCTGTGGCTGAATGCATATGATATACTATACTGTCTTTTAATAATTCAAACTTAAATCCTTTTGCCCTTAATCTTAGCGATAAATCAACATCTTCATAATAAGCAAAAAAATTACTATCAAAATAATCTCCATTCTCTAACTTAACGCTTTGTAAAGATTTAACACTGTATATTGCTGCTCCAGCGCAAACACCTTCTAAATCATACTTTTCTTTTTTTATTATTTCATCTACTGAAGTACCATACCCTATTTGAATTGGAATCAAACTTTTATCAAACTGTAATCCTGCTGCATCACATTTTTGTCTATCATAGTAATTAATCATAAATAATTGATAAATATCTGCACTTCCAGCTTTTATATCTTCCATTGCTCTACTTAAACAATTTTCTGAAACTTCAATATCATTATTTAAAGTTAATATATATCTACATCCTTCATTGATAGCTACATTAATTCCTAAATTATTTGCCACTGCAAATCCACTGTTATAATTCATCTTAATTAAATTTATATTTATTACTTTTTTGTACTCATCAATAACACGTATAGAATTATCTTTTGAATCATTATCAATTATATATATTTTAAAGTTCTTAAATTTCTGATTTGATAAGCTTAATAAACATCTATCAAGTATCTTTTCTCCATTCCAATTAGCTATAACTATACCTAACATTATTTCTCCTTAATATCCTAATATAAATTTTTAATACCATAATAAAATACCATTTAGTATTTTACTCAAATCAAATTTACAACATTATATCATACTTAAAACTTTTTTTAAAATTTATTATATCTAAATTAATATTATCACCTAATTAATTCCTTATATAAACCTATTATTAGTTTTTTACTACCTAATAATACTAAAAAAATGATTTAATAAAACACTTAATAATAATAAAAGAGTTGCATTTGCAACTCTCTTCTCTAATTATCAAATTCACTTTTAACACATCTTAAAGCCTGTTCAATTACATTATGCATATCATAATACTTATATTCCGCTAATCTTCCACCAAATATAACCTTACTTTCTCTATCAGCTAATGCTTTATACTTTAAATAAGTACTATTATTCTTTTCATTATTTATAGGATAATATGACTCTTTTCCTTTTTCCCAAATTGCAGGGTACTCCTTAGTAATTACTGTTTTAGCCTGAGTTCCATACTCAAAATGCTTATGTTCAATAACTCTTGTATAAGGTATTTCAAATTCAGTATAATTTACAACGGCATTTCCTTGATGATTTTCTTCATCCAAAACTTCATGTTCAAAATGTAAACTTCTGTATTCTAATTCACCAAACTTATATTCATAAAATTCATCTATCATTCCTGTAAATATAATTTTATCTGCTATTGCTTCAAACTCTTCTCTATTTTCAAAGAAATCAGTATTTAATTTCACTTCCACATTTTCTAACATTTTTTCAATTATTCTATTATATCCCCCTATTGGAATACCTTGATATCTATCATTAAAATAATTATTATCAAATGTAAATCTTACTGGTAGTCTATTAATTATAAATGGTGGTAACTCTGTCGCTTTTTTCCCCCATTGTTTTTCAGTATATCCCTTAACAAGTTTTTCATATACATCTTTACCTATTAATTTTATTGCTTGCTCTTCAAGATTTTTGGGATTATCAATATTAGCTTCTCTTAACTGCTCTTCAATTTTACTTTTTGCTTCAGAAGGAGTTTTAACCTTCCACAATTGATAAAATGTATTCATATTAAATGGCAAATTATACAACTCGCCTCTATAATTTGCAACAGGCGAATTTATATAATTATTAAATTCTGCAAAATTATTTATATAGTCCCATACATTCTTGTTACTTGTATGAAATATATGAGCTCCATACTTATGTACATTTATTCCCTCTATATTTTCACAATATATATTTCCGCCTACATGGTTTCTTTTTTCTATAACTAAACACTTTTTTCCTCTCTTAGTTGCTTCATAAGCAAATATAGTTCCAAAAAGTCCAGATCCAACTATTAAATAATCATACTTAATCATTATCTATACTCTCCTTCCTAAAAACTTTTCATTAATTTCATCAAACAAAAATTTTACTGTTTCATCTCTTAAAATAATCATAGTTATACCATATATAATAGCCCCTACTCCAATCTGTATAAAAGTACCAAATACATTCACCGGTAATCCTTTTGAGCATATATTAATTACTACAAACATTACTATTGATCCAATCAATGGCTTATATGTAGTTCCTACTACATTTCTTAAACTTATAATATCTCTTAAAAAATATAACTGTGCAAATGTTACTGCAAACTCTGCTGCTACTGATGCTATCGTCGTTCCTAAAGATTTATAATTAAATATTAACATTAAATTCAATATAAAATTAGTAATCGCCCCAATTGTTACAGATATAGTAAATTCTTTTTCCCTTTTCATAGGAAGCATTACTTGAATTCCTAGTATATTACTCCAACTTATGGCTATAACAATAAACCCCCCTACTTTAAGAAGCACACTTATACCATCAAACTTATTACTATAAAACCAAAGAGAAAAACTATTTGCTACAGCTAACAATCCAAAGGCCATTGGAATGCTTATAAAGTTTACAAATCTAAACACCTTATAAATAAGCTCTTTAAATTCTTCTTTTTTTCCCTTTGAAAACAATTCACTCATCTTAGGTAACATAACTACCCCCAAAGAACTTGCTAATGTAACTAAAAGTTTTATAGTTTTTTGTGAATTATCATATAATCCTACTTGAGCATCAGTTGTAAATACCCCCAGCATCGTTCTATCAAGTAATGTATAAACTTGAATTGCCAATTGTGATACAAACAAAGCTAATGCTGGTTTTAAATGATTAAAGGCATACTTAAAACTTGGTTTAACAAAAACTATTTTATCTTTTAATCCAGTCCACATTATCAATTGACCAGCTAAGGAAGTTCCTCCCATTATAGCAGCATAAATAATAACATCATTTGATTCCTTCACTAATGTAAATGTTAAAGCCACCCCTACAATTTTAGTTATAGTATTTCTTACTACAACACTTTTCATTTCTCCATATCCAATGAAAAACCATGAAATATCTAAAATTGTCGCAATTATTGCAAAAGACTCAATAAAATAAAGTAATCTGTTACTATTGTTAATTCCCACAAATATTATCAAATAAAAAATTAATGATATTATTGTAGTTATTAACTGTAACGTATAAATATTAATAAATTCTTTTGATATTTTTTTTATATCATCTCTAACATAAGCAATTTGCCTATTTCCATATAATGAAATTCCTATCATACCTATTATAATAAAATACTGTGAATATGCTGATGTATATGAATATTTCCCTTGCCCTTCTGGTCCTAGTACTCTTGATACGTAAGGTACCGTAATCAATGGAAGTATAATTGTAAAAAGCTGATATACAGTATTATAAATTATATTCTTCTTTAAACTCATATATCCTACCTATAAATCCTTTTACTTTTTATCTATATATTGTATACTTGGATTAAACATTATTCCTTTAAAAAATCCCTTAACAACAACCTTAAGTTTTTTACCCTTTCCCTCTTTAGCTTTGAATATTATATTTAAAGTTAATTTCGCAACATATTTAAAATATCCAAACAAAGTTTTTCCACCTCTAGATTTTGCAACATAAAATTTATTTCTTATATCATAAAAATGTCTGTTAACTCTTGCTGGACATTCATTAATTAAATCAACGCCTTTATTTTCATTCATATAATGATATACAATACTTTTAGCTACAAAATAGCACTCAAACTTACTACTTATTCTTTCAGTAAATTCTATATCATCTCCCCAGATAAAAAATTCTTTAATTGGAAGTCCAACCTCTTTTACAGCTTCTCTGCTAACTAATACTGATACAAATGAAGCAGCGTTTAATCTTAAATATCCTTCACCTGCATATTCATTCCACTCTTCTTTATATAAATGAGGAACATTCATTATACAAGGTTTATCATCCTTAAATAAGACATTACTTGCTAAAAATCCTATTTTTTTATCTGAGAACCTTTCTAACCCTGCTTCAAGCATTTCTAGAGAATCCTCCTTAACAATAGTATCATCATCCATTATCCAAAAATAATCATAACCTTTTTCATAAGCACACTTAATACCTGCTGAAAACCCTCCAGCGCCACCTAAATTTTCTGATAAAGATTCTACAGTTACTTGATCTTTTATTTCCTCTAAGAACTCTTGAGTTCCATCAGTACTTGCGTTATTTATTACAATTATTTCATCTATCTTTCTAGCTTGCTTTAATAATTTTTCTATCGTTAACTTTAATAATTCCAATCTATTATAAGTTACAACAATAGCACATATTTTTTTCATATGCCACCTCTTTATATTTTCTTTTTTACATAGTACAGTATACTACCATAATATAAATTAAATATCAAACTTATATAGTTTTATACTTTTCAATAATATTCTCTAAAATATAGCATTCCATCACTAACACAAATATTCCACTTAAACTTGCTAAATAAGGATTTGTTACACTAGACACTAAAAATGCTATAAATGCAATTGTCCAACAAGCCAATACTTCTTCATCATCTTCTTTTAATTTATATCTAAACATCAATTGAATAAATTGAATAAATTTGTATACAAAATATCCAAAGAAATATAGAATTCCTAAAGTTCCTGTTTTCCATAATAATTCAACATAATATAATTCAAAATTACTTGGATCAACATTTAAATTACTACTTTCTTTCATATATTTACTATATTCATTTATACTTGCACCAAATCCCGCTCCAAATACTGGTGTTTTTTGAAATTCATTTAATAAGAACTTTAATTGGATAAGTCTTACTTTATTTGATTCGTTATTTTTAAAATCTGTTATAGATTCTACTCTATCTTTAACACTTTCTGTTCCGCTACTTATATTTGTCTGTGGTGGCGTCATAACATCAACAGTTTTAGGTATCATATAAGAAAATACTGTGAATAACACAAATATAATAACTATACTTCCAATTTTAAGTCTTCTTTTTCTAACTCTAAATAAATAATAGCTTAAAGCTATTACTACTCCAATTACAGTTCCTAACCAAAAACCTCTTGTCGATGACACATATATACCAACTATTAATATAAATACTTTAATAGAAGTAACTATTCTTTTTTTACAATTAGGTGCCATTAACCTAATCATATATACAAGTGCTCCTATTTCCATAAATATACCATTAAATAAATATACTCTTGCATAATTATTAGAAAATACTAAACCACTAATTAATCCATATTGTAATTTATCATTTAATTCCATATATCTTAAAATAATTCTTTCATCTCCAGGTAAGAACACTCTACTATAAAAAAACAAACCTATAGTCATAATAGCAACAATTACTGACGCATTTGCAATTATACTTATTCCTTTATTGATATTTTTATTATCACCTTTAAAATAAACAACTAAAAGTAATAAATATATTATTCCTAAAAAAGAATTAGCATCTGAAAAAATACTTCCAAAGGAATTACCCCTTATTAAACCAATAACACTTCCATAAACCACATATAAAACTACTACGCCAATAATTGTTATATATGATTTTGATACTTTAATTTTTTCACTATAAATCATATATATAGTAGTTATTATTCCTACAATAAACAACACTTTTCTTATAGGAAGACCAAACAAATTACCTAATCCCCCTAATACAAGTTCTAAAAGTATTACTAGTACTAAACAATTAAATATTTTATTCTTCATTATTTTTATCCATCCTTATTACATATCTTTTTAATCATGATGAGCATAATAATTTCCCCATTTTTTTAATCTGTAATCTTTAATTCCTATATATATCATTTTTAATTTTTCTAACTTATTTTCTTCAAATAAAATAATTTTTATTATTTCATTTATTGCTCTAATCTTATCTTTCATTACCCAATCTTTAAAATCATTTTTATACTTATACCATATATATTGTCTATTTCTACTCATATAATATCTTCTTATTGAACTATGATTAGTTGGAGTAACTTTAAATCCAAATATGTTTTTCACTTCAGACTCACCTAAGTTATGAAGCAATATAGACTCATTTACTCTTATTATCTTATAACCATTTCTATATATTCCTAAACAAAAATCATGATCTACTAAATCAATAAATAATTTTTCATCATAATTATTCTTATTATAATACCCTGCTTTCGTTAACGCCCCTGAAGTTATTTCAGTTAATACATATTCGTACTGCAAACTATTATTAGGTGTTTCACTATTCTTTTCTTCTACATGTTGTGGAGTTATCATAACTATGTTATCTTTTTCTTCTTCTGATAAACTACTATATACTTCTAACATTTTATCTAACATATCTTTTTTAGGAATACTGTCATGATCTAATGTTAATATCCACTTACAACCTTTTTCTAATCCACACTCTATTCCTTTATTTAATGCATATGCTATCCCTTTATTTTCACCTAATGAAATTAAAGTAAAATCATTTTCAATTTCTCTTAACATATTTATAGTCTGCTCATTTGATCCATTATCAACAACAATAATTTCTGAAACTACTTCTTTTATTTTATCAATATTATTTCTAAAACTATCACCTACATTATAGGTAACTATAACCGTAATAATATCATTCAAAATATAACCTCCTAAAATTATAAATCAAACAATTCATATACTTCATTATTGCTTAATTTCTTATTTTTCATAATAATCTCTCTCTTTTTTATCATTTTAGGTTTAAGCTTTTTTATTTCCTTCTTATATTTAAAACACTTAAAGTCAAATAATAAGAAAAATACCAAATACTTATACAATTCTGAATAAATTAATAATCTATCCTTTTTATATGTATAATTAATTTCGTTTTTATAAAGCATTAAATAATGATTTCTGAATGATATACCTTTTAAAAACTCTGATTGTTTTTTTCTGTTATTTATAGTATTTATTAATCCTTTGCTGCTATTCATGCCTCTACCGTGATATGAAATAGCATCATAAATATATAAGCATTTATACCCATATAAATTTAATCGCCAACAAATATCAATGTCTTCTTTGTATGCAAAAAAATCACTATCGAAATATTCATCATCAATTTTTATTTTTTCAAGAGCCTCTCTCTTAAATAGAGCCGCTGCACCACATACACCGAAAACTCTTGTACTTTTATCAAACTGACCTTCATCTACTTGATTTTGTCCTCTATCAAAGCCTTTTCTCTTATGATTTAAGCTTATCCCTGCTGAATCAATAACATTAATTATTTCATCTTTTTCAAAATCATATTTCATCAATTTTCCTATAGCTGCTGCATTTTCTTTATTTTCTTCCAATGAATCAACTAATTTAGAAATATAATCTGCTCCAAATACTATATCTGGATTAGCTATTAAAACATAATCTCCTGTTGAATTTTTTATACCGTTGTTAGCTCCTGCAGCATATCCAATATTTTCATTTTCTATAAGAATAACATTTTCAGAAAAACTATCCTTTATTATCTTTATAGAATCATCTGTTGAACCATTATCAATTACTATTACTTCAAAATTATCATAGTTAACCTTTAATAATGAATCAATACATTTTTTTATGTATTTTTCACCATTCCAATTGACTATAACAACGGAAACTTTCTTATCCATAAAAATTAAATCTCCTTAGATTTTTCTTTTTTAAATCAAACATAGTAAATTATAACATATATTATTATTTATTTAAAATTTTTTATAATTTATTCACATTTATGCATTATTTAAATGTTTTTTTTTATTATAATTCCTAGTATAATCTAAAAGAATCTATTTTTAATATGGAGATAAAATGAATAATAAAACAAATAAATTAATAAATTATTTAAAAAATCCTATTGCTATACTTATACTTATATCTTTAGCTTTAACTTTTATAGTTGAAACTATAAGTACAGGTTCCTTAAAATTAAGCATGTCATTTATACATGATAATTTTATGACTTTCTTATTTAATGCTTTAATAATATTACTTAACCTTTCACTAACACTTTTAATTAAGAAAAAAATATTTGCCTATTTTATAATTTCAATGCTATGGATATGTATTAGGTCGGAAATAATATATTACTAAAACTTAGATGTACGCCTTTAACAGGTAATGATTTCAGACTTATAAAAAGTGGATTAAAAATAATAGATACTTATTTAACAAAAAATAGTATATCAACCCTATCTTCTAAATTAAGTAATCCTAATATAATAATCATTCAATTAGAGTCCTTCTTCGACCTTACATTTATTAACGGAGTAAAATTTAATATTGATCCTATTCCTAACTTTATACATTTAAAAGAAAACTACAGTACTAGCTCTTTTTCTGTCTCTACTATAGGTGGTGGAACGGCAAATACTAAATTTGAAACTATTTCTGGGATGAGCTTAGACTTTTTTGGACCTGGAGAATATCCTTATAATACAATATTGAAAATCAAAGCTATTAATTCTATTAATTATACTTTAAATTGAATATTATGTTAATCAATTATACGAAATGGATAAATTCGTATTAGATATTATAAATGCAGTTTCAAGCTTAGATGAAGAATCTGTTATTGTATTTTGGGGTGATCATTTACCAAGCTTTGGATTTACAAACAGCAGTTTATCTACCGAAAATGTTTATTTAACAGAATATGTAGTATAGGATAATTTAAACCTTGATAAAAATGATATTGACTTATATGCATACCAATTAACATCAAGAATTCTTCATGACTTAGATATGAACGATGGATTATTCACAAAATTACATCAAAACTATTTATTTGGAACAAATGAAAATTATAAAGATTTTCAAACATACCTTGCAAAATTAAAGCTACTTCAATATGATACTTTATACGGACAAAACTATATACATAATGAAAATTCAATACCTGTAGCAAGCAATCTAAAGCTAGGTACAAAATAAATAATTCTTAATGATATATATATTGAAAATGGACAACTTGTTGCGACAGGAGAAAACTTTAATCAAAATACAATTTTCCTTGTTGATGGAAATTTCGTCAATACTACTATTATAGATTCAAATACAGTAACTTGTCCTGCACAAGAATTAAAAACTGAAGGTTCTTCAGTATATTTAGGTCAGATATCTGGTGGTGCACAACTTCTATCAGCAACAAATTCAATCACTGTTATGCCTTAATAATAAAAAACTACTGCAAAAATTCAGTAGTTTTTTATTAAATATTTTCTTATTCATATCCCTTTGGATTATTGCTTTGCCATCTCCAAGAGTCTTCACACATTTCATCAATTCCTCTTTCAGCCTTCCAACCTAACTCTTCATTAGCTTTTGTTGGATCTGCATAACAAGTAGCAATATCTCCTGGTCTTCTATCTACTATTTCATAAGGAATTTCTTTTCCACATGCTTTACTGAATGCATTAACTACATCTAACACAGAATACCCTTTTCCTGTACCTAAATTATATGTTACAAGTCCTAGATTAGTTTCAAGTTTCTTTAATGCTTTAACATGTCCATCAGCTAAGTCAACAACATGAATATAATCTCTTACTCCAGTACCATCATGAGTTGGATAGTCATTGCCAAACACTCTTAACTTTTCTAATTGACCTACAGCAACCTTTGTGATATATGGCATTAAATTATTTGGAATTCCATTTGGATCTTCTCCAATAGTTCCACTCTTATGAGCTCCTACTGGATTGAAGTATCTAAGTAATGCAACATTTAAAGTCTTGTCTGCATGGCAGATATCTCTAAGCATATTTTCAATCATAAGTTTAGTTTGACCATATGGATTTGTTGCTGAAAGTGGTGAATCTTCAGTTATTGGCACTACTTTAGCATCTCCATACACTGTTGCTGAAGAACTAAATACAAAATTCTTACAGTTATACTTTCTCATTACCTTTAACATAACAAGTGCACTTGTTAAATTGTTATAGTAATATTCTAATGGTTTTTCTACTGATTCACCTACTGCCTTTAAAGCTGCAAAGTGAATTACAGAATCTATATTATTTTCTTTGAATATCTTTTCTGTTTCATCTTCTAAAGTTAAATCAACATTATAAAACTTAGTAGTCTTACCTGTTATCTTTTCTATTCTCTCTTTAACTATTTCTTTACTGTTACAAAGGTTATCTGCAATAATAACGTCATAACCTCCATTTAAAAGCTCTACTGCTGTATGGCTTCCTATATATCCCATACCACCTGATATTAAAACGGCCATTTATATACCTCCCTATTTTAAACATTAAATTGTTTACATTTACATTATATACCTAACATATTACATAAATCAAACTTTATTAATCAATTTAATAAAGCTTTTTTATCATATTAAAATAAATATAACTAAGAAAGTCACTAAGGACTTTCTTTCTCAATTATCAATTATTCAAAGTGTTTCACTATTAATTCCACTATTCTTTCACAAGCTTTTCCATCACCATATGGATTTATTGCATGTGCCATTTTATGATATTCTAAATCGTCAATTACTAACTCATTAGTGATTTCAAATATTTTATTTCTTTCAACACCTGCTAGTTTAACTGTTCCAGCCTTTACAGCTTCTGGTCTTTCTGTTTCAGTCCTTAAAACAACTACAGGTTTTCCCAGTGCAGGTGCTTCCTCCTGAATGCCACCTGAATCAGTCATTATCAGGTAACATTTATTCATTAAATTTGCAAAGTCCACATATTCTAATGGTTCAATTAAAGCTACTTTATCTTCAATTCCTTTAAAACTTTCTCTTGCTAAATCCCTTATTAAAGGATTTTTATGCATTGGGAATATTATTTGTACATCATCATTTTGCTCTGCCACTTCTCTAACAGCAGCAAAAATATTCTTCATTGGCTCTCCCCAATTTTCTCTTCTATGGGCAGTTAATAAAATAACCTTATTATCAAAATCTATTTTATTTAATTCTTCATCTTCAAATTTATGTTCTGTATTTATTACACTTAATAATGCATCAATAACAGTATTTCCTGTTCTAAATACATTCTCAACTATTCCTTCTTTAGCTAAATTAGCTTCATTACTTTCTGTAGGTGCAAAATGAAGAGTAGCTATGGCCCCTGTTAATTTTCTATTTGCTTCCTCTGGAAATGGTGAATACATATCTCCTGTTCTAAGTCCAGCTTCTACATGACCAATTGGAATTTTATTGTAAAAAGCTGCTAAAGCACCATTTAACGTAGTTGACGTATCTCCATGAACAAGTACAATATCAGGTCTAAATTCCTTAAGTACCTTATCTACCCCTGTTAACACTTTATTACATATATCTATTATTGTTTGCCCATGTGCCATTATATTTAAATCAAAATCTGGTTTAACATCAAATATATCTAAAACAGAATCTAGCATTTCTCTATGTTGTGCTGTAACACAAATTTTTGCATCAATTCGTTCGTCTTTTTCCAACAATTTAAGCAAAGGACACATCTTTATCGCCTCTGGTCTTGTTCCAAATACTGACAAAACTTTAATCTTTTCCATTCTATACACCCCTTTAGGTAATCCTTTTACATTTTTATTATTATATAGGTTTTTTGCAAAGTCAACATCTTGTGGTATAATAGCAACATATTATAATTTCACTGCCTCTTAAGTGGTAAAATATTACTAACTTATGACTTTGAATTATTTATATATCCAACAAGGATACATCTAACTTATATATCATTTATCTTGGTAATAAGTTAGAAATAAAAATAGGAGGTGATTTTCTTGAATAGAAAATCAACAGTACTATCAGTATTACTTGCTACAACTATTTGCTTCACTAACATAATTGGATCATTTTCAGTTTATGCTGACGATTTAGATGATGAAAGACAAGCTATCTCAGAAAGCAAAGCCCAATATGACTTACTAGATGAACAAATATTGTCCCTTAATTCTGAAATTGCAAATATAAATATAGAAATAGACAATATAAATACTAAGCTAAAAGATAATGAAACACAAATTGCAAATACAGAAACAGAAATTAAAAGTACAAAAGCTTTATTGGAACAAACAGAAATAGAAATATCAGAAAAAGAATCTATTTTAAGCAAAAGACTTAGAAATATCCAAAAAAGTAATCTAATGTCCAATATGCTGGCATACTTGCTTGCTTCTGAAAGCCTAACTGATATTTTTGACAGATTTGATGCTGTAAGCAAGATAGTATATCTAGACAAAGAATTAATTAGTGAAGTAAAAGAAAAAAAAGAAACTTTAACAGTTACAATGGATGAGCTTAGCAGTAAAGAAGCTTCTTTACAAGCTCTAAAAGAAGAAACTGAAAGTTCTTTAAAAGAATTAGAAAGCAAGAAATCTGAACAAGAAACAAAAATGGCACAACTTAATGAAGAGCAATCTAAAGTTTCATCTGTAATAGAAGCAAATGAGCAAAAACTTATTGCGTATTCTGTATCTATTATAGAAAACTCTAATACTATATCTGAATTACAAGAATCAATTTCAACTTTAACTTATTTAATACCTACTTTAAATAGCTCTACAGTTATTGAAGCTGCTAATAATAGTATTTCTCAAGGTAATCTTAAAGTTGAAAAAATTAATGCTGAAGAAAAGGCCAAAGCAGAAGCTGCCATTCCATCAAGAGGTGAATCAATGACTGTCACATTTGCACCTGGGGCAAGCTCAGGTTCTACAGCCTTATCAACATTAACTATGCAATCAACAGCTTATACTGGTGGCACATTAACAGCTACTGGTACTAAACCTGTTTATAATCCTGGTGGTATAAGTACCATTGCTGTAGACCCTAGCGTTATTCCTTTAGGATCTAAAGTTTACGTTTCAGGATATGGGATAGCCATTGCTGCTGATACAGGGGGAGCTATAAACGGAAATATTATTGACCTTTACTTTAACTCAGAAGCAGATTGCATTGCTTGGGGAAGAAGAAATGTTACAGTTGAAATACTAGCTTTACCTGGTCAATGGTAATTTTTTAAAACTTTGCCGAAGTTTCATTATGAATTTCAGCCTTTTACTATAAAGTAAAATGGCATTGGATTACAGTCCAATGCCATTTTATCTTAACTATTATTTCTTTAATGTATTTAAATATTCTATGAATCCATCTCTAAGGTCTTCTCTTCTTAATGCATACTCTACAGTTGCTTTTAAAAATCCAAGCTTATCTCCCACATCATATCTTGTTCCTTCAAAGTCATATGCATACATAGCTTCTTCATCAATAAGCTTTAATAATGCATCTGTTAATTGTATTTCTCCACCTTTTCCTGGCTTTGTTTCTTCAAGAATTTTAAAGATTTGTGGTGTAATTATGTATCTTCCTAAGATAGCTACATTACTTGGTGCTTCTTCCACTGGTGGCTTTTCAACAAGACCTTTTACTTTATAAACTCTATCTTCAATATGAATTCCATTTACTATTCCATATTTATTAACATCTTTTGCTTCTACAGTTTGAACACCTAAAACAGAAGTTTTATACTCATCATAACAATCAATAAGTTGCTTTAAACAAGGTTTTCCTTCATTATATACTATATCATCGCCTAAAAGAACTGCAAATGGTTCATTACCTACAAAAGTCTTTGCACAACTAATAGCGTGTCCAAGCCCCTTTGGTTCCTTTTGTCTAATAAAGTGAATATCTACCATATCTGAGATTTCTCTTACCATTTTTAACATTTCTTCTTTTCCACTTTTTTCAAGTTCCAGCTCAAGCTCTACAGATTTATCAAAATGATCTTCAATACATTTCTTACTTCTTCCTGTAATAATAAGTATCTCTTCTATTCCTGAAGCTACTGCTTCTTCTATAATATATTGAATTGTTGGTTTATCTACTATTGGCAGCATTTCTTTAGGTTGTGCCTTTGTTGCTGGTAAAAATCTTGTCCCTAAACCTGCTGCTGGAATTATAGCTTTTCTAATCTTTTTACTCATAATTATTCCCCTTCTAAAAATATCACTTATAAATTATACCGTATTTAATATTAAATACGCAATTATATTCTTCATAATAATATTTAGTAAACATTTTGTTATACTAAATGATATAAAAATATTGATGGCCATTATGAAGGCACTATGATTTATGGAATATATTTTATTTCTGTTCCTTTTAGTGTTACTATTACCTTTAATTACTTAGTTTCACCTTCTATTAATTGGATTTCTTACTTTTCTAATCTGATACTATCCACTCACCACTATCAACACTACTAGTTAAATTCAATTTAGCTGTAGGGCTTCCATCTTCAAGTAAATTTGCAATTACAACTTGCTTTCTAGCACTATCATCAGTTATATTTTTAAATGTAATATATACCTTATATGCCTGTCCTGATTCTCTTATACTCTTGACTTTAAAATTAAATTCTTAAGTTTGTGCTAACTTTAAAATCTTATATTTAAATTCTCCTTTTTCTATACTTATCTTATCTTTATATCTTTTTAATGATTGTTTAGATGTCTGATGAATTTCACCGTCAAGTTATTGCCCATGCTGGGCACACATAAATAACCTTAGAGAATTTTATATACTCTAAGGTTATTATTAAACTATATTTTTATTAAACAATGGTTACTTTCATTGTATACTATATCATTTACAAACTCTTTCGCTTCTTAAAACTACCATTTTTTTACATCTTTAAATATATAATTATATAACTGTTCTACTGTTAAAGATTTATTAAATATTAAGTAATATACTCCATTAATTATTTCCCCTTGGCAATATCCATCTAATGGAAATCTTTCTTGTTCTAAAGTTGTTACTCCCATTTTTAATACTTCTGTTCCTAATTCAAGTATCTTTGAATAGTCTAAGCTTGTTTGTAGCATTGATAACCCTTCACTTAAAAGACTTGTATATTGTGTTGGGTTAATGCTTAGTATCTTTTCATACATTTTTGTCAATATTGTTCTTTGCCTCTCTGTTCTTACATAATCACCACCAGTAGCATATCTTATTCTTGAATATGCAAGTGCTTGTGCTCCAGTTAAATTATATGTACCTGCACTATTTATTCCAGAAATATGACTTACCTCTTCCTCTGTTACATCTACCGTTACCCCACCAAGCATATCAATTATCTTTGGCAACGAATCAAAGTTAACAGCAACAAAATCCTGAATATTTAAATCAAAATTTTCATTCAAAGTCTTTATAGCCAACTGTGGACCACCAAAAGCATAGGCATGATTTATTTTATCATTTCCTATTCCTGATATATTAACATAAGAGTCTCTCATAATTGATGTTAATTTTAACTTTTTATGAATAGTATCTATTGTAGCAATAATTATAGAATCTGATCGCCCTGTACTGCCATCATGAGAATCAACACCAAATAAAGCAATATTAATGACACTATTATTATATGGTGATAATTTTTCTTCCACTTCTTCTGTTATCCCTACCTCCTCTTTATCTACTTCTACCTTTTCAACTTTATTATATATATGCCTTCCATATATATATACTCCTCCAATACTGATTAGAAAAACACCAATAATTATACCTATAATTATTAATACAATTTTACTTCTTTTTTTCATATAATTGCTCCCTATTAGTATTTCTTTTTTATAAAAATAGTCCCTATATGTATATAGAGACTATATAAAATATTCAAATATTATCTAATTATGATTTATTATAATATTTTACTAAATTAATCTCTATTAAATAAATCTCTAGTATATACTTTTTCTTCTACATCAAATAACTCTTTTGATAATCTATTTGATACTATAACATCACACATATATTTGAACTCATCTAAATCTTTAATCACTTTTGAATGAAAGAATTTATCCTCTTTTAAAACAGGTTGACACAAAGTAAGACATTTGGTATGATGCTTGCAGGAGGTGAACAGTTTGAACTTCAAAGTAAAAGAAATGTGTTATTGCGCACTTATGGCATGTATGATGGCTATATTTTCGCAAATTAAAATTGATTTACCGGGATATGTACCAATTACATTACAAACCTTTATGGTTTGTTTAATTGCATTGATTGCTCCTTGTAAAGTAGCAGTTAGTGCATGTGTTGTTTATTTGTTGATGGGAGCGATTGGTTTACCTGTTTTTGCTGGATTTCAAGGTGGTATGGGATCACTTTTAGGTTATAGTGGGGGATATATCTTTTCGTTTCCAATAATGGTCTATGTTATTTCAAAATTAAAAACAAGAGTTCCTATTGTTTTAGCATGTATTATTGGAAGTGTGATCTGCTATTTTATTGGAACACTGTGGTTTATGTTTGTGACGAAGATGAATTTAAGTGCTTCTTTAATGATGTGTGTTGTTCCTTTTATACCTGGAGATCTTATAAAAATAGTATTAGCCTATTGTTTAAGTAAAAAAATAAAAGTAAAGCTTTAAATGATATTGAATTGTCCTCGCTTTGAAAGACCAAGAGAAAAAGCAATTTGTAATGGAATTGAAACTTTATCGAATCAAGAATTAATTGCAGTGATTTTAAGAACAGGAAATAAAGAA
>ERZ827498.779-NODE-779-length-39396-cov-3.728172_pt1 | contig 39396 bp, 32 predicted proteins | sample MGYA00519865_ERZ827498 | MGnify/ENA primary metagenome ERZ827498 (study PRJEB31778, sample SAMEA3449328) | human gut metagenome | biome: human gut; feature: human-associated habitat; material: faeces | place: United Kingdom | collected 2010/2012 ...
TATTAATGGCAGAACCGTGGATGATAAGACCATCGGAGGAACCGCTTGTGATAACTTCACTGACTTTTTCTCCGGGATAGTGTTCTTCAGAAGTGTTGACAAGCGTCAGGGAATAGTTGTTTTCGGACAAGGTATGGTGTACGCCGCACATAATGTCAAACATATGCGGATTCCGATAAGCAGTATCTTTCTCCAGATTGGTAAGATAGACAATATTGGAAGTAGCACCTTTTGCAAAGCTTACAGCCCGGGAGTTAGGGGTATAGTGAAGCTTTTCAATTGCTGCATGAACCTTTTCCACAGTGGCTGGGGATATGGTGGTCCAGTGATTTAAAACTTTAGAAACAGTGGATTTGGAAACACCGGCTTCATTGGCAACATCATTGATGGTAACAGACATAAAATACCTCCTGAAAAAATGTATAAATTTAAAAATATAGTATAGCGGTTTCCTAACAAAGTCAATCATTTTTGACAAACAAACATTGTAAATAAAGGAAAAAAGTGATAAATATAGACTTAGCAAGAGGAACCAATTGCATGAAAAAAATAAAATAAAGAAAACGGTTTCCTAAAGAAACCGGAAAACGGAGGTATTTTTATGAAGAAAAGGGTGTTGAGTTTGTTGCTCTGTACCGCAATGACAATCGGCACATTATCCGGTTGTGGAAAAGAAGCAGGAAATGACGAAGGAAAGAATACAGAAGTACTTGGAAATGATGCAGAGGATGAAATGATAGAAGTAAAAATCTGGCATGATGGGGATGAGAATATCATGCAGACCATTGCGGATTGTGCGAATGAGAAACTGGCAGAGGATAATATCAAGGTTACCTTTGAAAAGAAGAGCGGTCTGACCGACCAGCTTCAGTTATATGGAAATGATGAATCCAACGGACCGGATATGTATCTTTATGCACATGATTCATTGGGAACATTTGCAGAAATGGGGATTTTAGCTCCGATTACGGATGTTATCAGTGAGGATGTAATGGCGGATTTATTACCGATGACTGTAGAAGCAGGTAATTATAAGGATACCCAGTACCTGATGCCGGTTTATTATGAGACATTGCTCTTTATGTATAATAAGGCAAAATGGGAAGGTGATGTGCCGGAAACAACAGATGAATTGTATGATTATATGGTAGCGCATACCGATGTGGATGCAGGAACTTATGCGCTGGTAAATCAGCATTCTACCGCATACAATGTGGCACCGGTGATCAATGGTTTTGGTTGATAAAGATGCAAATCCTGGATTAAATACACAGGAAACCAAGGATGCTATCGCATACAATAAGAAATTTGCAGCATTGGAGGCAGATGGAGATTACAACACAGTAACTGCATTATTCAATGAAGGCCAGGCAGCAGCAATCATCGGTGGACCATGGCTGGTATCCGGAATCAAGGCAGCGGGCATTGATCTTGGTATTAAATCCTTAGCGGATTTTAAACTTCAGAATGGAAACGGACTGGCAACATATTCAGGTGTACAGAGCATTGGTGTCTTAAAATATGCAGCAGAAAATAAGAAAGAAGCAATTGCAAAAGTATTAGAGACAATTGCAAGTCCGGAAGTAGGTATTGCACTGGCGAATAAATCAAACTGTGCACCGGCAAACAGCAAAGCATATGATGATGCAGATGTTGCTGCAAATGAGATGATTATGGCAATGAAAGCAACTGCAGAAACTGCACAGCCTATGCCAAACATTCCGCAGATGAGCGTTATGTGGGGTCCGGCAGAAGCATTTTTGGCGGCAGTCAACAAATCCGGGGAGGATATTGATACTGCAGCAGAAACTTATCAGCAGGAGGCATTGGATGCTATTGCAGATATGCAGTAAGAAGGAGTTTATTTAGAAGCAATAAAGAGGAAAATTAGGAAGAGAAGTGTGTATATGAAGAATAAACGGAAATTAACGCCATGGCTTTACAGTATGCCGGCACTGATATTGATTGGAATGGTTATCGTATTCCCAATTATTTATACGGGCTATATATCACTGACCAATATGAATCTTTTTCACTGGTCAAATTATGAATTTATCGGACTATCCAACTATAGCAGGGCATTATTAAAGGCAGACTCCGGTTTCCTTGGAGCACTCGTTGCCGGTTTTGCAGCAGGCTACATTATCCTTGGCCTCCGCAAAGCATGTGAGAAACTTCCGGAAGCACTCGAAAAGATTGCGCCGGTTCTGATTTACCCGGTAGTCGGCATCCTTGCGATGGGACTTCTGATGCTCTTCATTGTAGAGCCGATCATGGGAACCGTCAACATGGCACTGAACAATGGTCTTGCTTCCATGGGCGGATCCAGCAAGCTGATCCTTGGCATGATCCTCGGCGGCATGATGGCCATCGACATGGGCGGCCCGTTCAACAAAGCAGCTTACGTATTCGGAACAGCAGCCATCGCAGCAGGAAACTATGACATTATGGCATCCGTTATGATCGGCGGTATGGTTCCTCCGTGTGCGATTGCACTTGCAACCCTGCTGTTCAAAGATAAATTTACAAAAGAAGAAAGAGAATCCGGTCCGACCAACTTCATCATGGGACTCGCCTTCATCACCGAGGGTGCGATTCCATTTGCAGCAGCAGACCCGATCCATGTTCTTCCGGCCTGCATCGTCGGCTCCGGCCTTGCAGGTGCGCTCTCCATGGCATTTGGCTGTACCTTAATGGCACCGCACGGCGGCATCTTCGTTGTACCGGTTATGGGAAATGCGCTGCTTTATCTGGTGGCACTTGTCATCGGAACAGTGGTATCCGCAGTTCTGCTTGGAGTTTTAAAGAAAAAAACTGCATAAAAGAATAGAAAAAAGACAGAAAACAGAGTAAAATAAAAATATCAAAGATCCTATGGGAGGAAAAAATCATGAAAGAATTTAAGTATGTTGTAACAGATCCAGAAGGAATCCACGCTCGTCCGGCAGGAATGCTGGTAAAAGCAGTCAAAGAATTTTCCTGTGATATCAAGATCGCAAAAGACGGAAAAGCCATGAACTGCAAAGCCATCTTCGGCATCATGGGACTGGCTGTAAAACAGGGCGAAGAAGTTACCCTGACCTTCGATGGAGCAGATGAAGATGCTGCATACGAAGCAATCAGCAATTTCATGAAAGAGAACTTGTAATTCTACAGAGCCATGCGGAATGGAAGAAAAAAGTGCGAATCATGCTTGCATGAATGAGTGCTTTTTTCTGGAATTCCATATGGCGAGAAGCCACATCGAAATGGAGCGTAAGCGGAATTGAGATGGGGCTCTGGAGAATTACAATATAGTAATCGGCAGGAGCGTGTTTGAAAAACTTTCTGAAACTAAGAAATCCTTTTTGAACACGCTCCGGCTGTCTGGACAGAAAATTCGGATATCGAGAACAAAGGTGGAGAAAACTTATGCAGATTTATCAGGGAAAAAGCGTATTTTCCGGCATTGCGATCGGAAAGATCCGCGTATACAAAAAGAATGAGCGTCAGGTAAAACGTGTGAAAGTGGAAAATCCGGATGCGGAGATGGCACGGTTTGAGGAAGCAAAGTCAAAAGGAATCGCACAGCTTGGCGTTCTGTATGAAAAAGCATGCAAAGAGGTCGGCGAAGCAAATGCAGCGATCTTCGAAGTGCATCAGATGATGATGGAGGATGACGGCTACAATGAGTCCGTCGAGAACATCATCAAGAGCCAGGGCGTCAACGCTGAGTATGCCGTTGCAACGACAGGCGACAACTTTGCGCAGATGTTTTCTGCCATGGACGATGATTACATGAGAGAGCGCGCGGCAGACGTAAAGGATATTTCCGAGCGTCTGATCTCCATCTTAAACGGAGACAACACTGACGCATCCTTAAACGACGAACCGGCAATCATCGTGGCAGATGACCTTGCGCCGTCTGAGACGGTACAGATGGATAAAGATAAAGTTCTTTCTTTTGTTACCGTACACGGTTCTTTAAATTCCCACACTGCCATCCTTGCGAGAACCATGGCAATTCCGGCACTGGTCGGAACACCGCTTCCGCTGGATGAGAGCGTAGACGGAAAGATCGGCATCGTAGACGGATCCGACGGAACCATCTATGTGGATCCGGACGAGGAGACTCTTGCTGCCATGCAGAAGCGCCGCACCGAGGATGAGGAAAAGAAAAAACTGCTTCTCACCTTAAAGGGAAAAGAGAATATTACACTGGACGGACAGAAAATTCTGCTGTATGCTAATATCGGAAACATCAAAGACCTTGCGGCTGTCATGCAGAACGACGCGGGCGGCATCGGCCTGTTCCGAAGCGAGTTTATCTATCTTGAGCAGGATCACTATCCAACAGAGGAGGAGCAGTTCCGTATCTACAAACAGGCAGCAGAGACGATGGCGGGAAAACGCGTCATCATCCGTACCCTCGATATCGGTGCCGATAAACAGTGCGATTATTTCGAGATGGAAAAAGAGGAGAACCCGGCACTTGGCTGCCGTGCGATCCGCATCTGCCTGACGCGGCCGGAGATCTTCAAGACACAGCTTCGCGCGCTGTTCCGCGCAAGCGCATATGGAAAAATTGCCATTATGTATCCAATGATCACAAGTGTCGGCGAGGTTCGCCAGATCAAAGCGATTGTGGAGGAAGTAAAAGCTTCTCTCGCTGAGCAGGGCATTGAGTACGGAAATCCAGAGCAGGGTATCATGATCGAGACCCCGGCGGCTGCCATCATCAGCGATGAGCTGGCAAAAGAGGTTGATTTCTTCAGTATCGGAACGAACGACCTCAGTCAGTACACCCTCGCGATCGACCGCCAGAACACAAAGCTGGATCCGTTCTTTGATCCGCATCACCCGGCGATCCTGCGCATGATTCAGATGGTTGTGGAGAATGCACACAAAGCCGGCATCTGGGCCGGTATCTGCGGCGAACTCGGCGCTGACCAGGAGCTGACAAAAGAGTTCCTTGCGATGGGCGTAGATGAACTTTCCGTTTCTCCGGGAAGCATCCTTCCGCTCCGCAAGATCATTCTGGAAACAAACGTGGCAGAATATAAGGCAGGAAAGAAATGTTAACACAGCAGAGACATGAGATAATTTTGAAACTGTTAAAGGAAAAGGGAAGCATCACCGTGACGGAAGTCCGGGATCTTCTCGATACATCGGAGTCCACGGTACGCCGCGATATCACAGCGCTCGACAAGGAGGGCAAGCTGGAAAAGGTATTCGGCGGCGCCGTGGAAGCCGGCCAGAAGGTGACGGCACACGAGTACACCGTTGCACAGAAAAATGAGCTGAACTGCGATGCCAAACGGAAAATCGCAGAATATGCGGCATCCCTCATCGAGCCGGACGATTTCGTCTTTCTCGACGCGGGAACGACAACGGCGCATATGATCGATTTCATCCGGGCAACCTCCGCCGTTTTCGTGACAAACGCCGTTGACCACGCACGGCGGCTGGCATCACGCGGGTTTAAGGTCATTCTGGTAGGCGGCGAGCTCAAAAGCTCCACAGAAGCCGTCGTCGGAAACCAGGCAATCCGCACGATCCAGGAGTATCATTTCACCAAAGGCTTTTTCGGCACCAACGGTGTCACAAGAAGAAGCGGCTGCACAACGCCGGATGTCAATGAAGCAGTAATCAAAAAGACCGCCATGGAGCAGTGCCGCCAGTGCTACGTCCTCTGTGACGCAAGCAAATTTAACAGCATCAGTTCCGTTACCTTCGCAGACTTTGAAAAACCGATTTTTATCACGGACCGGAAAGTTCCCGGGTATGAGAAGAGCAAACATATCATCGTATGCGAGACGGAGCGAAAATAAAAAGCCAACATCTTACACGCACATAAATTGCAAAGCGCCCCGGCCCTGCAGATCATTTGGATGCAGGACCGGGGCGCCGTTTACAGACTTATTCTTTGATTTCCGCCAGCGTTACATCTGGATGATGATACTGCGGACGATGTTTCAAAAATGGAACTTTAAGCAGGGTAGCATTCTTGGGACACCAGTGAAGACAGGCATAACAGGCTGCACAGGAATGTCCTCCATAAAAATACGATGCAGTAACAAAATCTTCTTTTGGCAGACTTCCGTCAGATGTAAAGTTTGTTTTTTGTTCTTTTATAAAAGATATGATAGATTTTAACCGTTCCGGTGCTTTTTTCAGTCGTTCCAGATTTTCCTGCTCTGAGCTGATTAAACAGTTGCCTGGCATCTGCAGATCAAAGACAGCCGACAGGTTTGCACCGCTGCGGGAAAGTGCCTGACTTAGGCTGACAAAAGAATTTCCGCTTTTTCCATTGTTAGAAGTCATGACGACAAAAGTATAGCAGTCAGGATTGACCGTTAACTTCAATAAAAATTCTTTTACAATCCATGGCAGATCGCTCATGTAGGTAGGAAAGACAAAACCGATTATATCGTTTTTGCAGAAAAAATTGCTTTCTGTTTTATAATATTCTCAACAGGCTGATTCAGCTCTTTTCCAATTTCTTTTGCAGCCCAAAGCGAATTACCAGTTCCGGTAAAATAAAAAATCATAAGTTTTTCCCTCTCTTTTTGAAGTTTATGACGGAGAAAATATTTTTATCCGTTTGCTTTATATTATTTTAAAACTATGATGTTGGGGTCAAAAGCCCCTCTATAGTACCTTGAAAAGTTCATATATTTTGTAGTAAATACAAGCCTAAATGGTTTACTTGCTGTATAATAGAGATATCTTAGTAGGAAAGAAGGCAATCTCTATGTCATTCAAAGAAAATACTTACCAGCAAATGTCATTTACAGATAGTTTTTCTGGATTAACTGCCAGAGAACAAAAAGCATTGGAAAAATCCTGGGCAAAAGTCTTTGCCGATGAAATATTTCCTGCCATTGATGAAAAGCGTTTTTCTGTCTTATACAGCGATAAGGCATCCAGACCGAATACTCCGGTCAACGTGATTGTTGGTGCGCTCATTATCAAAGAGCTTTTTGATTATTCCGATGACGAGATGGTCGAAAATCTTATGCTGGATTTTCGAATTCAGTACGCACTGCACACAACAAGTTTTGAAGAACAGCCTTTGAGTGACAAGACCTTAAGCCGTTTCCGCAAGAGGTGCTATGATTATGAAACACTTCACAACAAGGATCTTTACCATGATTGTGTGAAAGATTTAAGTGCTTCCATTGCAAAACTGATGGGAATCAGCGGTAAAGTCAGACGTATGGATTCCATGATGATCGAATCCAACGTCCGCAGGCTCAGCCGAATGGAACTGATATACACCTGCATTGTAAAGCTGGCGATGTATGTGAATAAAATCAATGGTTCCGTTCTGTCTGACGATTTAAAACATTATATCGATCCTAACGATTTTAACAGAGTGATTTATCATCAGCGCAGTACCGATGCAGATGAGCGCATGAAGCAACTCTTAACGGATGCGGATAAACTTCTTGCCCTGTGTGAGTCTGATTACAATGATTCAACAGAGTATGATCTGTTTGTCAGATGCCTGTCAGAACAGACCATTGTTGAAAATGAAAACCGAAGACTCCGCACGAAAGAAGACGGCGGCATGAAATCAACCATGCTGCAGAATCCTTCTGACCCTGAAGCGACATTCCGGAATAAAGCAGGAAAAGAGCATCGAGGATATGCTGCTAATCTTGAAGAATCCGTTGGAGCCGATGGTTCTGTTGTAACAGAGTACCAGTATGAGCAAAACAACCATAGTGACAGTCAGTTTATCCAGGAGCACCTTGCGCAGATGGATAACCAGGAAGAACGGACTGTTATAGTCACGGATGGAGCATATAGTGGAACAGAAAACACACAACTTGCAGCTCATAAAAACGTAGAACTGATTACCACAAGTCTGACGGGGAAACCGGCTCCGGATATCCTTGCTGATTTTGAATTCAACGAAGAGGGAACAAAAGTCCTCCGATGTCCAGCCGGCCATGCACCGAAAAGCTGTTCTTATATGAAACCAAGCAATCAGTGTGCCGTTTCCTCTCTGCATGAGCAGTGTGCCAACTGTCCGTAGCAGGATCAATGCAAGCCGAAGATCTTTAAGAAGGTTGCAAAAATAGTAACATCCAAAGCAGCGCATGAACGTGCGAAAATCCAACGGAACATGAATAGCAAAGAATTCAAAAATTATGCAAGGCTGCGTAATGGAGTGGAAACTGTTCCATCGAATATACGCAAGAATTACCACTTGGAAAAGATACCTCGTGGGAAACAGCGGGGCAAGTTCTTTTTCGGTTCCAAGATAGTAGCATTGAATTTCAGAAAACTCTTCAACTATGTGAAGGGTTTAGGACATTACGCTCAAAATCCGGTACTTGTATAAAATCAAGGAAGGGAATACCAGCGTATATCCGAAGAAATCCGGTATTACACTACAAAATATGAATTTTTCAAGGTGCTATAGAAATAGAGGACAAAGTTATTTATGGTTTTGACCCTAACATCATAATATAAAGCGGGGAACAAAAAGAGGTGGGATGGATATGATGGATCGGATATCTGCCTACCGGGAACTGATTCGGAAAAATATTGATTACGAGAACTACCCGCCGATCTATAACAAGCAGGAAGTGGATGAACTGGTCGATCTGATTGTAGAAACCCTAATGCTGCCGGATACAGGAACAATCCGGATTGGAGGAAAGGAACGTCCTGTTCCGATTGTAAAAAGCATGTTCCTGAAGCTGGATAAAGATCACATCTGTTATATCCTGAAGTGCCTGCACAATACGGAAAAGAAAATCGGGAATATCAAGGCGTATCTTTTGACGGCACTGTATAATGCGCCAATGACCATCCAGAATTATTATACCAATCTGGCTAATTGTGATTTGGCACCGGATAGGCAAAAGTAAAACGAAAGGAAGAGAAATATGGGAAAAGAAAAAAGAGTAAAAATGGCCATATCAAAAAAACATCCAGCGAAAAAAAGGCAGAAAAAGAAAAGCAGCTTGTGGATCATAGCGTTGATTGCTGTTATTTTGCTGATTCTTGTTGGAGTCGTATTTTTGGTACTGCCAAAATTTCGAAAAGAAGCTGCACCGGAAAAACCGGAAACGATCAAGGTGGAAGCTGCAGAGAAAAGCTATGCTGCCGGAAGTCGGCTTTCAGAAAAAAATTTCCGCGTATACGGAATATCCGGGAAACAGAAACAGCTTCTGGATGCAGATACATACAGCGTGTCACCGGCTAAAGTGCCGGCACATGGCCACAGTGTTACCGTAGAGGTTTCCTCCAAGGCATATCCGGATATCAAGGCAGAGATAACAGTGCTTATTGACCGTGATGAAAGTGTTAGGTATAAAATCGGCAGAGAAAATCCAGATGATGTGGAGGCTATCCTGTATTCCAACGGGGATCTAGAAATATCCGGAAAAGGAAGCGTCCGGAATTTCAAATCAGATTCTGCGCCATGGAAGAAAGATTCTGTTAAACGGCTGACCTGGATTGATCCGGAGACAGAAGTGGAAAGCATGGACTACTGGTTTACAGGAAATGACGAATACCTGGAAACATTGTGCCGCATTCCGGACACAGTGAGAAGCATGGTGGAAACATTCAAAAATGCCACAGCGATGACCAGTATGCCGGATATGTCTGGTGCGGTCCGGCTGGAAGATATTACATCCTGCGCAGAAGGGTGTATTGCACTGGAAAAGGCCATGGAACTTCCAGGGAATATAAAACAGGCAAAAAAAGCATTTTACGGTGATACGGCGCTGATCGATGGAGCCGATACAACAGCCTGTATGCAGCTGGAGAACATGGATTCTATGTATTACGGCTGTGTGGCCCTGGCATCTGTCCAGATTCCGGACAGTGCGAAGGAACTCTCGAATATCTGCAATGGCTGCGTCAACCTGAAAGAAGTGCATATCCCATCAGCTGCACAGAAAATGAACAGCAGTTTTTTCGGATGTACCGCACTGGAATCCATAACCGGTGAAATCCCATCTTCCTGTACGGATAGCGGGAACCTGTTTTCCGGCTGTAAGTTCCTGAGTGGAACACTTACCGTTTCCTGTACATCCAGGACAACCCTTTCAAGCTCGTTTTCGGACGCTGCAACGGCTGGAACAGGACTTACGATCATTTTACGGTACGATGCAGAAAAATCGCAGGAAACGGCCAATACGGGCTTCTACGGGGAAACAAAAAGTGCAGATGAAATCCTGAACGCATTAAAGGCATCTATGGAAGCCACATTCAGCAGCGGAAGCCATATTACAATAACAACAAATGCAGATAAAACAGAGGGGTGATTAGAATGTAATAAAAATGCAATATGAAAAATAGCAAAAGACTCTTGTAATTACGGAATTGGAAAGGTAATATGATAATATGATTCCAAAAAATGAAAAATGGGGAGAAACCATATGGACATGAAAGAGCTTCGAAAAAATGCAGAAAAAGTAATAGCAGAACGTTTTCCGGACTTCAATTTTTCCACACTGGACTGGGGAGAGCTTGATCCATTCTATCTGGAGCATCCGGAAGAAATACCGATTGAGCATGAGTTTGTTGGCTACCGGCAGGATGGTGATGTAGCGGAAGATTACCAGGGAAATCTGTATCTGATTCTTTGTGATCCAGGAATCCACCCGATCGGAAGTGTATGCATGGAACAGTCCGAACTGGACGATGCCGTAAAACTCGGAAAACGGGAAGATTATACCGGGGAACTTCTGGAAGAAATTCCGGAATAAAAAGTGAAATAACAAAACAAGGAATCCCGTGTCAAACGTTGACACGGAATTCAAACAGAAAAATCGGTGTCAATGTTTGACACGGACGGAGGAAAAAAGTATGAGAAAAAGAATCGCAATGGTACTTCTTGGCCTGAGCCTGGCAGTAGGCACACCGGCCGCAACAAATATGTTCCCAACCGTTTCTGCCCAGACAGTACAGGCAGCTGGAAAAACCGGATGGACGCAGGAGTCCGGAACCTGGTATTTTTACAAAGACGGTGTAAAACAGACCGGCTGGCAGACCTGGGATGGAAAAAAATATTATCTGAATGCAGACGGAACCATGAAAGCCAATGAGTGGATGATTGATACGGATGGATCGGTTTACTACTTCCGCAGCTGGGGTGGTGCTTACCTGAACTGCAAGGCAAGAATCAACGGCAGAAGTTATACATTCGGTGCAGACAGTAAGGTACAGGGTTCTCAGTGGGTTGTAAAAGGCGGAAAATGGTATCTGGTGAAAGACGGAAAAATTGCAACGGGCTGGCAGACCTGGGATGGAAATAAATACTACATGAATAGTGATGGAAGTATGCGCTCCAATGAGTGGAGACTGGATGATACCGGAAAAATCCGCTATCTCTGCAGCTGGGGTGGAGCCTATAAAAGCCGGTCTGCAAAGATCAATGGACGTTCGTATACCTTCAATAGTGCTGCAGAAGTAACCAACATGCAGTGGATCGTGATGGATGGACAGTGGAAACTGGCAAAAGATGGAAAAATTGCAACGGGTTGGCAGACCTGGGACAATAACCGTTACTATCTGAACGCAGACGGAACTATGAAAGCAAATGAATCTTTCACGGACGGGGGAAAAACCTATTTCTTCTGCAGCTGGGGCGGAGCTTATAAAAACTGCTGGCAGACCTGGAACGGAAAAAAATATTACCTGCATGATAACGGTGCAGCCTATCAGAATGAGTGGCTGAAAACCGGAGGAAAATGGTACTGGTTCCAGGCAGACAGCACCATGGCAGTGAACACAAGCTTTACATACAAAGATAACCTGTATTTTGTGGACGGAAACGGAGTTATGCTTTCCGGATGCTGGAAAGAAGAAAACGGAGCAAAATACTATATCCGGAGCTGGGGCGGAGCCTGCAAGGATATGCAGATGAAAATTTCCGGAAAGACATATTATTTCCGATCAGACTGTAAGATGGTAACGGATCAGACGGTAAACGGAAATTACTACGGAAAAGACGGTGCGCTTACAACAAAACCAGCAGCAAAACCGACAGAAACACCGAAACCGACAGAAACGCCAAAACCAACGGAGACACCAAAACCAACGGAGACACCAAAACCAACGGAGACACCAAAACCGACGGAAACGCCAAAGCCGACAGAGACACCGAAGCCGACAGAGACACCGAAGCCAACAGAGACACCAGCAGAAACCGTTTATGCAACAAGCGTAACAATTACACCGAACAGTAATCTGGAATTAACTGAAGTTGGACAGACACTGCAGCTGGCCGCAACCGTATATCCGGAAAATGCAACCAACAAAGCGGTAAAATGGACTTCGGATGATCCAGAAGTAGCAAGCGTAGATGAAAATGGACTTGTAACCGTTCATAAAAAAAATGGTATGCGAAAAGTTATCATCTCAGCTGATGCAATGGGATCTAAGCCAGACGGAGGTGTTGTTGGAAGATACGTAGAAGTAAAAATTAATATCCCATACACCAACGAAGAGGCTCTTGGAATGACCGTCTACGATCAGGAAGTTTCCAGAAAGATTTTCGACCTGGTAAATGAAGAACGTGTAAAAGAAGGACATGCAGCCATGATCTGGGATGATATGGTACCGCGTTCAAGGAGTATTGCAGTGGCGGGTTATCATATGATGAAGTCTATTACTGAACCTGGATATGGTACACCGGATAATATGGCATTACATTCTGGTGGTCAGAATGGTTGTGGTGGAGATTTACTTTTTACAGACACAGATGATCTCGCACAGCAGATTTTCAATCTTTGGATGTCTTCACCAGGGCATAAGGCAAACCAAATGGATGATTATAATTCGCATGGTTTTATAGCGGTTATGTACAGCCAACCAAAAGCCTACGCAGGTAAAAATTATATTAACTTTTCGGCTATCTTTTCATTTGGAAATCATAAAACCGATCAACTGGGAACGTGGGAAACAGATAATGTTGGAATGGACTCGGTTCTTGGCATGACAGAAGATGATTACAACTTGATCACAAACTACTTTATCCGATAAAAAAGAATCCCCTCTCGTAGACGAATTACGAGAGGGGATTTGTATGTCGAAGAGGTAGTAAAATAGTCGATGATATGCTATACTGAATCTAATCAGATCAGAACGTGATAGGGATAGTCTGGTGGTTGTCCTTTCTGAAAACAGAAAGGGGGTAATGCCAATGAATACAATGGAAGTGTTGACGCTTTTACTTGTTGTTTTTGCGGCGTTATCTTACATAAACTTCCACCGCAAGTAGAAAGAAAGCTATTCCCTACCGCAAATAGGGGATAGCCTATGTCTCTTGTTGCTCTTTGTAATAATTTAGATTATTTCAGAAAGGCAACCACCGACACTGGTATATCCTTGATTGCTTCTGATTTGATTATAAGCTGCCGGACGAAAAAAGTCAAGCAGCATGGGGGATGCGCAGAGTTTTGTGTATTCCTTTTTGTTGAAAAAATAGAATATTCTGTCTGGACTTGTTGTTTTTGCTAAGAAGTCAAGGTAACGTTTATGAAGCGATATTTCAGAGACGTTACCTTTTTTATAAAAAAATCTGTGGTTTTAGACGATAAAAATGTCATCTTTTTTGAGAAAATGTCATGTTCTTATATGAAACCAAGCAATCAGTGTGCCGTTTCCTTTCTGCATGAGCAGTGTGCCAACTGTCCGTAGCAGGATCAATGCAAGCCGAAGATCTTTAAGAAGGTTGCAAAAATAGTAACATCCAAAGCAGCGCATGAACGTGCGAAAATCCAACGGAACATGAATAGCAAAGAATTCAAAAATTATGCAAGGCTGCGTAATGGAGTGGAAACTGTTCCATCGAATATACGCAAGAATTACCACTTGGAAAAGATACCTCGTGGGAAACAGCGGGGCAAGTTCTTTTTCGGTTCCAAGATAGCAGCATTGAATTTCAGAAAACTCTTTATAGAAATAGAGGACAAAGTTATTTATGGTTTTGCCCCCAACATCAAAACTATTGTAGTATAACATAGAAAGAAAAACTTACGGTAAACGACGCAGATAAATCAATTTTTATATATTGTACGAGGAGCACGAATATGGAAAAAGAAACCGTCATTTTGACTTGCAGTTCGCTGGAACGTTATGTGAAACGGGCACAGGAGAAGATGCATACCAATTATCCGATTATAGTCATTGACCGGATCTATCACGTAGAGCCGGCGACTATGAAAACGGTGATCTGGCAGGAACTGGAAAAAAGAAAAAGGAAGCCGGATACGATTCTGGCTGCCATGGGATTTTGCGGAGGAGTTTGGGACCAGGTGCGGGCACAGGTAAGGACTGTGATTCCAAGAGTAGATGATTGTGTGTCCCTGCTTTTAGCCATAGATGACCGGTACATCCCCAACCGCAAGGAGAGCGGGCATCTGTATCTTTATGAGGATGAGCCCGAAAAATTTTCTGTGTTATCACTATTGAAAGATTATCGGAAAGCATCCAAGGAATTTCAGGGACTAGATGAAGAAACGTTGTTCCACATGTGGTTTGACCAGTATTATTTTCTGGATATCATTGATACCGGGTATAATGATTGTTATGAACTTGCGTATGCGGAGCAGGCGCAGAAAAATGCAGATATGATTCATGCAGCGTTGGACTATGTGCAGGGAAGTAACCGAATCCTGGAAAAACTGGTGTCGGGAGAATGGGATGAGCAGTTTCTGGTAGCTGAACCCGGGCATTTGATCCGGCATGGGGATTTTTTCTGAGTGGAAAAGGATGTTCCAGCCCAGAGATCTGGCATTTTTGGAAGGTCTTGTACTATTTTTATGTAAAATGGAAAGATGCTGAGAAATTAGTTTGGCATTGACAGATCAGCAAATCTGTGATATTGTCCAACTATGCATAGAGCATATTTGAAAAATGCTTTTCGAAGACGCTTTAAAGCATGAATAGAAAAAAGAAAGAACATGAACGTGTAAAGGTGAGGGAATGTATCTGAAATAATTTAAGCTGGAAAACACAATTGTATTTTGGTAAGACCTGTTTGAAACGGGTTATTTTGTGTACGCTTAAATTAGATACTTAGACGATTCGTTATGTTCCGACACCAGTGCCATGCACGCTGTGTCTGTTTAGGATGCGGGTCTGTTTTGCGTACGCAAAGCGGGCTCGCTTTTTAAATACTCTAGGCAGAATTTTTTATGCCGTGAGAAAAAGAAAAACAGGCAGAAGGGAGTTTTTATGGCACAGATCAATGTCAGTAATCTAACCTTTGGGTATGAAGGAAGTTATGATACAATCTTTGAAAATGTATCGTTTTCAATCGACACCAGCTGGAAGCTTGGTTTTGTGGGAAGAAACGGAAAGGGAAAGACAACGTTTCTTCAGTTACTCCTGGGAAAATACGAATACCAGGGAGCGATCACCCGATCGGTTGTCTTCGATTATTTTCCGTATCCGGTGAAACAAAAAGATCTGGAACGGACAGCAGCGGAGCTGATGGAAGACTGGAAAGCGGGAGTAGAGAGCTGGAGAGTTCTTTGTGAATTGGAAAAAGTGGATATGGACGCAGAACTTTTGTACAGACCATTTGGTACGTTAAGCTTTGGGGAGCGGACCAGGGTTATGCTTGCAGTCCTTTTTTCCGGTGAAAATGATTTTCTGCTGATCGATGAACCCACCAACCATTTGGATCAGGACGCCAGAGAGATTATCAAAAAATATCTGGCGTCAAAAAAAGGATTTATTCTGGTATCCCACGACAGGGATCTGCTGGATGCCTGCATCGATCATGTGCTGGTTTTAAACCGGGCCTCGATCGAAGTACAGAGCGGCAATTTTTCCAGCTGGTGGGAAAACAAGGAAAAAGCAGATCATTTTGCCAGAATGGAACATGAAAAACGTGTAAAAGAAATTGGAAAACTAAAGGCAGCCGCCGACTGTTCTTCGCGCTGGGCAGAAAAAAATGAAAATACCAAGATTGGATATGATCCAGCCAAAGAACATGACAGATCAATATCGACACGATCGTATATCGGAGCAAAGACGAAGAAAATGCAGTCGCGCGTCAAAGCGTACGAGGAGAGAATGGACCGGGAGATCGAGAAAAAGGAAGGGCTGTTAAAAGATATCGAAACGGTAAAAGATTTAAAGATTATGCCGCTTTCCCATTACAAAGAACGGCTGATCGAATGCAGGGATTTTTCCTTAAAATACCGGGATGGAAAAGAGAATGTGATCACCGGATTGAATTTTGAACTGAAACAAGGAGACCGTGTTTTTCTGAAAGGAAAAAATGGCTGTGGAAAATCCAGCCTGATCAAGTATATTCTGACGCAGAACCTGCAAAATTCTTCCAATGGCGGAATCGAAAAGCGGAAAATTACGATGTCCGGATGCGAAAATCTTTCCGGCGAAAATATAATGGCAACGGGTACCTGTTCGATTGCCTCAAATCTCGTTATTTCCTATATCAACCAGGATACCTCGCATCTGTCCGGAACGCTGAAAGAATTTGCCAAAAAGCAGGAAATTGATGAGCCAATGCTCCTTTCCATGTTGCGCAGCCTGGATCTGGACAGAGAACAGTTTGTAAAAAACATGGAGGAATTTTCCGAGGGACAGAAGAAAAAAGTATTGATTGCTGCCAGCCTTTTAACACCTGCGCATCTCTATCTGTGGGATGAACCGCTGAATTATATTGATGTATTTTCACGGATGCAGATTGAGAAACTGATTGCGCAGTTCCAGCCAACGATGCTGATCGTGGAGCATGATGCAAGGTTTGCCAGAAAGCTGGCAACGAAAGTGGTAGAGCTTTGACCAGAAGAATAAACGGAAAGGTTATGACTGAAAAAAACGAGACTTCTTATGGAGGTCTCGTTTTGCTATGATTAAAAATAGTAAAAAAAGGAGGAATTCACATTATGACAAAAAGAAAAATAATGCTGATTACGGTTTGCTTTGCTATTTTTGCTATATCGCTTCTGCTATCCAGACAGTTTTTTAAAAGCGCTGGAAAAAGTAATATGGATGTTCCGGCAGCGGGATCTGAACAGATAGAGGATTCAAAGGATACAGAAGAAATGACAGAGCTGGAAGAAACAGAAAGAACAGCAGCATCAGAAGGGGCAGCAGAACCGGAAAAAGTGGAAAATGTTACCATAGGAAGTGAGAAATACCGGGGATTTATCCTGGATTGTGTCCTGCATTCGGAGCAGGAGGGGGATATTCATTATAATGTATATATTCCGGATTCTTATGACGGAACAAAAGAATATGCATTATATGTAACACTGCCCGGCTATCAGGGACTGTACTTTCAAGGTGTGGGGGAAAATATCAGGACAGAGGATTTTGGTTTTGAGGCACAAAAATACAATTCGGAGATAATTATCGTAGCACCGCAGTTAAATGACTGGGGTGAGACATCCGCGGATCAGGCAATCGAGCTGACGTAGTATCTTCTTGAGAATTATAAGATCAATCCGGAAAAAGTATATAGTAACGGCTATTCCGGCGGAGGAGAAACGCTGGCGCTGATCCTGGGAAAAAAGCCGGAACTGTTTACTGCAGCGCTCATGTGCAGCTCCAAATGGGATGGAGTATATGAACCGGTGACAGAGGCAAAAACACCGGTCTATTTTGTGATTGGCGAAAGTGATGAATATTATGGATCAGAACCGTTTAAAGAAGCGTATCAGATTTTATATGAGCTGTATGCAGAGCAGGGTTTAGCAAAATCCGAAATAGACAATTTGCTGGTACTGGATATAAAAGAGAAAAATTACTTTGCAGGAACGAAAGTGACTTATCAGCACGGAGGCGTTTATCTGTTCTGTCGGGATGAAAAAATTATGGGATGGCTGTTTGGACATTAAGAGTCATGGAAAAATATATTGCAAAATTCCAAAGAAGTCTATAGTATGATAGTAGAGCGCGTTTGAAAAATCATTTCCGCATTCTGTGCGTTCCATTTTGCGGTATGTTTCACTCTTTTGCCGGCATGATGGCAGCAAAAAGATAAAATAAAAAAGGAGTCGACATGGAAAGAAAAAATCGTGGCATCTTAAAAAACAAGTTATTTTTGTATCTGACAGAATTTTTTTCCGGAATGTCTGTGATGGCGGTAGAACTTGGTGCGAGCAGGCTGCTTGCCCCGTATTTTAGTTCTTCACAGATTGTATGGACGATCATCATCGGAACCATCATGATTGCTATGGCACTGGGAAATATCTATGGAGGCAGAACGGCGGACAAGTCGCCCAATCCGGACAAGCTTTATGGCCGTATCATCGTAGCTGCTTTATGGATTGCGTTGATCCCTGTGGTTGGAAAATATATCATTGTTGGCATTTCTGCGGTTCTGATTTTTTCCGTAAATAACAATTTTCTGATCCTGGCTGCGTTTGTGGCCTGTATGGTAATTTTTGTGTTCCCATTGTTTTTACTGGGCACGGTAACTCCGTCACTGGTCAAATATTCGGTGAGCAATCTGGATGATAACGGAAAAACGGTGGGAACACTGGGAGCATTCAATACGATCGGCAGCATTATTGGTACCTTTGTGCCGACGTTTGTTACGATTCCTGCAGTTGGAACATCGATTACTTTTCTGATCTTTGCGGGAATTTTACTTGCGTTATCCATCGTGTATTTTGTGATGGAAAAAGCAGGGAAAAAGAAAGTGGTTGCATCGGTACTTATTTTCGCGTTCTGCTGTGGAACGGGTTATTCCGATTCCTTCGCATTCTGGGAAAACAACCTGACGTATGAGGGAGAGTCTGTATACAACTATCTCCAGGTGTATGAAAACGATGAGAGAGTGGCGTTGTCCACGAATGTTCTGTTTGGGATACAGTCTGTGTATATGAAACAGGATGAACTGACCGGAATGTACTATGATTATGCGATGGCGGCGCCGCTTATGCTCAAGGATAAAGCTGCAGATCAGATGGATGTGCTGATCCTTGGAATGGGTACAGGAACTTATGCCACACAGTGCAGGAAATATTTTGGGGACATGAATATCGAAGGCGTAGAAATTGATGAGAAGATCACGGATCTCTCTCGGAAATATTTCTCACTCTCAGAGGATGTTCCGGTGACTACTTACGATGGAAGAGCGTTTTTAAACGCCTCGCAGAAAGCATATGATGTGATTATGGTTGATGCATATCAGGACATCACAATTCCATTCCAGATGTCCTCGAAAGAGTTCTTTGCGCTGGTGAAATCGCATCTGAAGGACGATGGCGTCATGGTGGTAAATATGAATATGCGAGGAACGAAGGAGGGAAACATCAATCAGTACCTTTCAGATACGATTGGAAGTGTCTTTACTACCGAGGTTATCGTCGATGTGGCGGGAACATCCAACCGGGAACTCTTTGCGTCGGACGATCCGGACATCGGAAAGAATCTGACGAAGCATACAGGCGAACTTACAAATGCAAATCTGAAAAATATGATGCAGGAAGTTGCTTCAAATCTTACAGAATATCAAAAAGGAAATTATATCCTCACAGATGACCAGGCGCCGGTGGAACTGCTTGGCATGCAGGTGATCGATGAATTGATTAAAGATGAGGTCCAATACTATAAAGATATCTATAAAGAACGGGGAATCAAAGGGTTGATGGAGTCTCTCTGATATTTGGGCGCAACATGGAAAAGCGTAAATCATGAAAATCTGGCTTGCGCTTACAAATGGGATTTCGATTTTGGTTATGAGCAAGTAGCGAAAGCGAATTGCGAATATCCGCTTGACTAAAGGAAGAAAGGGAAGGTAAATATAATGAAATTACAATCTATTTTTGACCAGACAGATTTTGTGCATGCAAGCGGCACAAAAGAAGAATTGCAGGTTGCAAATTATTTAAAGGAGCAGTGCGAGACATTAGGAGTCCCGGCAGAACTGGAAAGTTTCCGCGTTGCAATGGGCGAAATCGAAGAGGCACATTTGTATGCAGACGGGATGGGAATTCCATGCAAAGCGCTCACATGCTGCGGAAGCGGAAGCGTGGAAGGCGAACTCTACTATATGCCTGGAACCGATCCGGTTTCTATTGCCGGTGCGAAAGATAAAATTGTGCTGATGGATACGCAGGGAATTGGATTTTTTACGTACCAGGATCTGATGAAGGCAGGCGCAAAAGCGATTCTGTTCCAATATGGAAATAGCTATTACCCGCATACAGATATCGACCAGAGAGATCTTCGGGAAGCCGTTGTCGGAGAAGAAAAGAAAGTTCTCTGCGCCATGATTCATTCCGCAAAGGCAGTAGAACTTGTGAAAAATAAAGTAAAACAGATCCGTCTGGAAATCTGGCAGAAGGAATACGATGGAGAATCCCATAATGTGATTGCAGAATTGCCGGGAAAAAGAGAAGAATGGATCGTTTTAAGCGCGCATTATGATACGACATCGCTTTCTCATGGTGCATATGACAACATGAGCGGATGCGCAGGGCTTCTTGGAATCATGGAGCAGATGAAAGGGAAAGAGCTGAATTATGGTCTTCGGTTTGTATTCTGTGGAAGCGAAGAAAGAGGACTTTTAGGAGCGAAAGCGTATGTCAGAGACCATGAAAAAGAACTGAGACAGATCGTACTGAACATCAATTTGGACATGATCGGAACGTATATGGGAAAATTTATCGCCTGCGTATCGGCAGAAGAAAAGCTTACCCATTATATCAGCTATATGGCTGCAGAAGTTGGCTTTCCAATCGCAGCAGAAAATGGCGTCTATTCCAGTGATTCCACACCATTTGCCGATCATGGAGTTCCGGCTGTTTCGTTTGCGCGTATTGCCAGCGGAAATGTCGCCCCGATTCACTGCCGCTACGATGTCAAAGATGTGATGTCGATGGAGCAGCTGCAAAAAGATATTGATTTCCTGGCAGCATTTACCGGAAGATTTGCAAACGCAGCGGTCTGCCCGGTGGCAAGAGAAATACCGGAAACGATTCGGAAACAACTGGATGAATATCTGTTTCGCAAGAGAAAAGAAGCCTGATATACTTCGATCACGGATATGAGCAGCGAGACGAATTGCAAATAGGAAAAAGAACGACATTGGCAGGAGAGAGAAACCATGAAAAAAATAGAACTGGTAGAAATCAGGCAGGTAAACGATGCCCTGGCAGAAATGGTTGCGCTGTTTCGAGTAGAACTGCGTTCCTATAAAGGAATTGCATCAAAACCGAACGTGGAAGACGGACGGGAAGAAATGAAGGAATACCTTTTAGCAGGATTTCCAGTGTTTGCCGCCACGGTGCATGGCGAATACGCAGGTTATGTTGTCTGTCGTATTGAGAGCGAGGTGGTGTGGGTGGAATCCATCTTTGTCAGAGAAGAGTACCGCCGGCAGGGAGTTGCCGCCGCACTGCATGGCAAGGCAGAAGAAATTGCAGCTTCTTATGGAAACGATACGGTTTACAACTATGTCCATCCCAATAACCACAGGATGATTGAATTTTTGGGAAAGCGTGGTTACACCGTTCTGAATCTGATTGAGATCCGTAAACCGTATCAGAATGAAAAATTGACGCAGACGATTACGGTTGGGGAACATGAATTTGATTATTGAGGGAGTCATTTTCATCCCACAATTCCAGAAAAGCCCGAAGTTCAGACGGAAGGCGCCCCTTGCGCCAGGCAAGCAGGATTTCGGTTGTAAGGTCTGCATCTGTGATGGTGCAGGCCTTTAATTTATGGGTAAGATTCAGCATGGAGGCCGGCAGAAGAGCGATGCCAAGGCCTTTTTCTGCCATTGTCATTGCCGTGCGGGCGTCCTCGCAGGTGAGATAGATATCGCAGAACAGACCCGCCTGCTCGAAAGCGGAGAGCATGTATTTCCGGTAGCGGTTCGACAGAATCAGCGGCTGCTCGGCAAGTTCCGTAAGCGAAAGGGTTTCACGCCCGGCAAAAAGCGGGTGAGAAGGGAGTGCCATGGCGGTGATGCTCTCTTTTAAAAGGGTCTTCGTCTCGCAACCATTTAAAACGATTGGCGTGCGGAGCGTGGTGAGATCCACCATGTGATTTTCGAGCTGGTCTTTTAAAGCAAAGGTAGAACCCTCGTGGACATCAAAATGGATGTGCGGGTATTTCCGGGAAAATCGCAGGAGATAGTCGGCGAGCAGCGAAACGGTGGATGGCGTCATGCCGATGTGGAGTGTCGCAGACTGACTGGATTTTACGACTTCGCGCCTGGTGAGATCCGCAAGCATCAGAAGCGTTCCTGCCTGTTCATACAGTGTTTTTCCTGCCTCGGTCAGGGTGATTTTCTTTGTACCGCGGATGAGAAGAGGCACCTGAAGCTCTTCCTCCAGCATTTTGATCTGATAACTTAACGGCGGCTGTGTCATATGCAGCACCCGTGCCGCCCCGCTGATGGTTCCCGCGTCCACGATGGCGCGGAAGTATTCGAGTTGTCGAAGTTCCATAAAAATCCTCCTGAAAAAACTATATAAAAATTATTCAATTTCAATATAAAAACAATAATTTACATATAGAATACGCCATGCTATACTGAAAAGCAAGTGAAAAAGAAGGGAATGAGGGAACAAATGAAACGAATTGATTTCGAACATGGAACCGTAACCGGAAACATCTTCGGGGCAGCGCTCCCGATGCTGGTTGCTCAGATTTTGAGTCTGCTGTACAATATTGTAGACCGCGTCTACATCGCGCGGATCCCGGAGGTAGGAACGGCGGCACTCGGTGCAGTCGGTCTGTGCTTTCCGCTGATCGTTATCATCACAGCATTCAGCAACTTGTTTGGAAGCGGCGGCGCTCCGCTGTTTTCGATTGAGCGTGGAAAGAATGATCAAAAAAAGGCGGAACGTATTATGAATACGTCGTATTCCATGGTATGTGTCTGTGCTGTCATACTGATGGTGATCGGCTTTTTGTTTGCTCGTCCACTGCTGTCGCTGTTCGGTGCATCGGCAGATGCGATGGTATACGCGTATCCTTATATGATGATTTATCTGATCGGAACTTTGCCGTCGATGGTGGCAACCGGCATGAACCCGTTCATCAACGCGCAGGGCTATTCGACCGTTGGCATGCTTTCCGTCACGATCGGAGCGGTCGCAAACCTGCTGCTTGACCCGCTGTTTATCTTTGTATTTGGTTTTGGTGTGCAGGGGGCTGCGATTGCAACTGTGATTTCCCAGACACTTTCCGCCGTGTTCGTTCTGTATTTCCTGACCCGGAAATCGGAACTGAAAGTGCGCTTTGTGCGGAAAGATGAAATTTCTGAGTGTGCAGGCTATGCGAAAAATATTGTCAGTCTCGGTACCGCCGGATTTATCATGCAGCTGACCAACAGCCTTGTCACGATCTGCTGCAACAACGTACTCTCTGTGACCGGCGGTGATATTTACATCTCTGTTATGACGATTGTATCGAGCGTGCGTCAGCTTGTCGAGACACCGATCTATGCAATGAATGAGGGAACTTCTCCGATTTTGAGCTATAATTACGGTGCACGCCGTCCGGCCCGTGTGCGCAAGGCGATGTGTGTCATGAGTGCGATGATCCTCGGCTATACCGCAGTGATGTGGAGCGTGATTGTTCTGGCGCCGCATGCGCTGATCGGTATTTTCAGTTCGGATGCGGTACTGACAGCAGATGCGGTTCCGGCTCTGAAGCAGTACTTTGCAGCATTCATTTTCATGGATCTGCAGTACATTGGACAGACCGTATTCAAATCTCTGAATAAAAAGAAACAGGCGATCTTTTTCTCTCTGCTCCGAAAAGTCTTCATTGTTGTACCGCTCACCTATCTGATGCCGTACGTACTCCACATGGGAACGGACGGTGTCTTCCTTGCCGAACCGGTATCAAACGTAATCGGCGGAAGTCTCTGCTTTATCACCATGCTGATTCTGGTTCTGCCGGAATTGAAGCGAATGGAGCAGCAGAAGTAATAGTTTTGAAAAGCTTTTGAAAAAAGTACAGGAAGATATTTACCGAAACCGTTTCGGCAGATATCTTCCTGTTTTTGTTGCGATACATACGATAAAAAGGGTTAGATTCCCCTTTTTCGCTGCGCTGCATTCGAAGAGAGCTGCCGGTGGCAGTTTCTGCAGGTGAAAAAATTATAAAGTATAGCTAAAAACTATTTTGTTGTATCGAAGATAAGTATTTGATCTTTCCGGAAATTCACGCTACACTGGAAACAGCAAAAACAAAAGAACAGGAGAGGGTTTTTATGGAAGAAAACAAAATGGGAACGATCCCGGTCAGCCGTCTGGTGATTTCCATGGCGCTGCCGCTGATGCTGTCACTTCTGATTAATTCGCTTTACAACTTCGTGGATTCCGTGTTCGTTGCGCGGGTTTCTGAGGATGCACTGACGGCAATTTCCCTGGCGGCTCCGATGCAGCTCATTGTATCATCGCTCGGTCTTGGAAATGCGGTCGGCCTGAACGCCGTCATTTCCCGCGCGCTTGGAGAAAAGAATCAGAAAAAGGTAAAAGATGCAGCGAGCGCCGCGCTTTTTCTTGCATTCTGCTCGTGGATTTTAAACAGTATTTTATGTATCGCATTTGCCCGGATCTATTTTGAAAGTCAGTCCGGCGGCAATGAAGCTATCGCAGCGTATGGCATCCAATACTTAAGTATCTGTATGATCGCGTCTCTCGGCCAGATGGGACAGTGGGTCTTTGACCGGTTTGTTATGGCAAGCGGAAAAGCGCCCCTTTTTATTTTTACACTTTCCGCCGCATCGCTGACAAATCTGATTCTCGATCCGATCTTTATTTTCGGCTGGTTTGGCCTTCCACGAATGGAAACAGCCGGAGCTGCGCTTGCAACCGTCATCGGTCAGTTTATGGGCTGCCTTGCCGGAATGGTAATCAATAAAAAGTGGAACCCGGAAATTCCGTTTGCTTTTACACTGAAACCGGACTGGGTGAGTGTGCGTGAGATTATAAAAGTCGGTTTTCCGTCCACGCTGGTACAGATCCTGACCTCGGTTGTCAATATGGCGATGAATGCGATTATTATTACCTTTTCTTCGACGGCAGTTGCTGCTTTTGGTGTGTGCACAAAGATTCAGAATATTACAACCGTCGGTGTTCACGGTATCACAAACGGTCTGATTCCGATTGTAGCGTACAATTACGGCGCAAAGCAAAAAGAAAGAATCCGTCAGTCGATCCGGTACGGCATTCTTTACGGCGGCGGACTGTTTCTTATCTTTTTTGCCGTGCTGGAATTCTGTCCTGGCGTTGTACTGAAACTTTTTGATGCCTCGGACAATCTGATGCGCATCGGAGTCCCGGCGCTCCGCATTCTGTCGGTCGCCTATCTGCTTTCGATTCCAGGTCTGATCTATCAGGCGGCGTTGCAGGGACTTTCCCTTGGAAAAGAAAGTATGTACATATCCATGACACGCCAGGCGATTCTGCCGCTGGTGTTTGCATTTCTTCTCAAAGGATTTGGAAACCTGAATCTGATATGGGGCGCCTTTGTCCTGGCTGAGCTCTGCGGCATCCCGCTTGCAGCAGCTCTCTGGAAACGGAAAGGGGAAAAGCAGATTCAGTTTTAAGTATAGAAAAGAAAAACAAAAAGGCTGTTCTTTGCGAAAGGCAGCCTTTTTTGCATACCATAAGATAAGAATACACAGGGGCTTATGGATGAAAGAGCAGGAAAATCTGACAGGAAAAGGAATTACAGCCGCCGTGCTGGATACAGGGATTTTTCCCCATATGGATTTTGACGGCCGGATTGTAGCCTTCCGGGATCTTGTGTACGGGCGGGAGACGCCTTACGATGACAATGGACACGGAACGCATGTCTGTGGTATCCTTGGCGGAAGTGGAAGAGCGTCCGGCGGAAAATACCAGGGTGCGGCACCGGGATGCCGGTTTGTCGTAGTGAAGATTCTGGACCGAGGGGGAAATGGAAGAAAGCAGGATATCCTCGCGGCGATTGACTGGGTGTGCAAAGAGCGAATAAGACTTAATATCCGCATTTTAAATATTTCAGTGGGAACAACAGAGCAGGAAAAAACGGTGGATGATCTGCTAGTACAGGCGGTGGAGCGCGCCTGGGATGACGGGATCACTGTTGTGACAGCGGCCGGAAATCTGGGGCCCGCTCCGGGCAGTATTACGGCGCCGGGGAGCAGCAGAAAAGTGATCACCGTGGGAGCGGGCGATCTGCTGGAGCCAAGAAGAGGAATCTCCGGATGCGGCCCGACACGGGACTGCGTCTGCAAACCGGATCTTGTCGCGCCTGGAAAACGTCTCATTTCCTGCGCGCCTGGAAGAAGCAGGAAGGAATATGTGGTGAAGAGCGGCACCTCGATGGCGGCACCGCGGGTGTCCGGAGCCGTGGCTTTGGCACTTGAACGGGTTCCGGATCTTACAAATGTCCAGGCGAAAATGCTGCTTTGCGAATCGGCGAGAGACCTTGGCCTTCCGCGCAACCGTCAGGGGCATGGGATGCTTCAAACAGACCGTTTTCTGTCTCTTCTGTGAGACACTGTGCGGCAGCATAAAAAAAGAAAAATGAAGGAAAACACCTCTCATCCTGCAAAAATTGTGTGAATTTATGGGAAAATGCCAAAAAATCAGGCGAATTTTGACTTGACAAGCTATAGGATACTTTATACAATAAACGGGAATAGAAAAAGGAGGCCTACTATGGAAAAAATTCAGATGACCACTCCTCTGGTAGAGATGGATGGAGATGAGATGACCAGAATTCTCTGGAAAATGATCAAAGATGAGCTGCTTCTCCCGTTTATTGACCTGAAAACGGAATATTACGATCTGGGACTGGAACACAGAAACGAGACGAACGATCAGGTAACCGTAGATTCCGCAAACGCTACCAAGAAATACGGTGTAGCAGTCAAATGTGCCACCATTACGCCGAATGCAGCGCGTATGACCGAGTACAATCTGAAAGAAATGTGGAAGAGCCCGAACGGAACGATCCGTGCCATGCTCGACGGAACCGTTTTCCGTACCCCGATTGTCGTAAAAGGCATCGAGCCGTGCGTGCGCAACTGGAAAAAACCGATCACGATTGCCCGTCATGCATACGGAGATGTCTATAAAAATGCAGAAATGCGCATTCCGGGACCGGGAAAAGCAGAGCTGGTTTATACGGCTGAGGACGGCACTGAGACAAGAGAGCTGATCCACAACTTCACCGGCGCCGGTGTCATTCAGGGCATGCACAATCTGGATAACTCCATAGAAAGCTTTGCGAAAAGCTGTTTTGAGTATGCACTGTCCACAAAACAGGATCTCTGGTTTGCGAGCAAGGATACGATTTCCAAGAAGTATGACCACCGCTTCAAGGATATCTTCCAGGAGATCTTTGATGCAGAGTACAAAGAAAAATTTGAAGAAGCAGGCATTACCTACTTCTATACTCTGATCGACGATGCCGTTGCCCGCATCATGAAAGCAGAGGGCGGCTTTATCTGGGCCTGCAAGAACTACGACGGCGATGTCATGAGCGACATGGTATCCTCCGCCTTCGGTTCCCTTGCGATGATGACTTCTGTTCTCGTATCCCCGCACGGATATTACGAGTACGAGGCTGCGCACGGAACCGTACAGCGCCACTATTACCGTCACTTAAAAGGTGAGGAGACATCCACCAACTCCGTGGCCACCATTTTTGCATGGACCGGCGCACTCAGAAAACGCGGGGAAATGGATGGAAACGCAGAACTTTCCGCATTTGCAGACCGTCTGGAAAAAGCAACGATCGCAACGATCGAGAGCGGAAAAATGACAAAAGACCTTGCGCTGATCACCACCATGGAAAATCCGACCGTATTAAACAGCCGTGATTTCATCCTGGCCATCCGCGAGGAGCTGGAGAAATAATTAAACGAAGCAAAAAAGAAAGCCGATCCGGCATTCCCGCAAAAAGGGATGCGCCGGACCGGCTTTTTCTGTTTTGAATTTTTCCGGGGAAAACCAGGCCTATTCGGCAAGCTCTTCCCATTTTTCATACAGCTCTTCGAGTTCCGCGGCAATCTCTGCTTTCTCTTTGCTTAATTTCACACACTCTGCCACATTCGTTGCGACTTCCGGTTTCGACATTTCCTCATCAATTTCCGAATCGCGTGTCTCAAGCTCTTCAATTCGTTTCTCCGTCTTTTTCAGCTCGTTCTCTTTCTTGCGGAGACGTGCCTGTTCTTCTTTCTGCGCTTTCCAGTCCAGCTTTGTGGAGGAGGCTTCGGAAGGAGCCGCTGTTTCTTCCGGAGCGGCGGCATCGGCAGCAGGAGCATAGATGCGGGTCAGCTCTTCTTTTTTCTCCAGATAGTAATCGTAATTTCCGATATAGTTGACGAGTGTCTGTCCCGTCAGCTCCAGAATCCGGGTTGCAGTCTGATTGATAAAGTAACGGTCGTGGGAAACGTACAGTACCGTTCCAGTGTAATCCTTCAGCGCGTTTTCCAGAATCTCCTTTGATACGATATCGAGGTGGTTGGTCGGCTCGTCGAGGATCAGGAAGTTGGCGTTCGAGAGCATCAGCTTGGCAAGAGAAATTCGTCCGCGCTCACCGCCGCTCAAGGTATGAATCGGTTGGAAGACATCGTCGTTTGTAAACAGGAAGGCGGCCAGCACATTTCGGATTTCGGTGTTTGTCAGATACGGATACGCGTCGGAAATCTCCTGGAAAATGGTCTTTTCCATGTGGAGTACCTGATGCTCCTGATCGTAGTAACCGATCTGTACACGGCTTCCAAGTGTAAAAGAGCCGGCATCCGGTCGGATGACTTCGTTTAAGATCTTTAAGATCGTCGTTTTTCCCGTTCCGTTGTTTCCGATGATTGCGACGCGCTCCCCGCGCTTGATTTCGAAATTCAGATCCTGGAAAAGCGTCTGTCCCGGGAAGGCTTTGGAGAGATGCTCGACAGTCAGCACATCGTTTCCGCTTGTGATGCGCGGCTCCAGACGGATCCGCATATCGGAGCGTACTTCCGTCGGTTTTTCGAGAACATCCATTTTGTCCAGCATCTTTTCACGGCTCTCGGCGCGCTTGATGGATTTTTCCCGGTTGAAGGATTTCAGCTTTGCGATGACTTCCTCCTGATGGTGGATTTCCTGCTGCTGGTTGACCCAGGCATGGTAAGCGGCCTCGCGGAGCATTGCTTTTTTCTGACTGTAGGCGGTATAGTTTCCCTCAAAAGTTGTTACTTTTTTATTGTCCACTTCAACGACTTTTGTGACAACGCGGTCGAGAAAGTAACGGTCATGGGAGACGATCAGGACGGCTCCGCTGTAATTTAAAAGATACGTTTCGAGCCAGGAGATCGAGTCCATATCGAGGTGGTTGGTCGGCTCGTCGAGCAGAATGATGTCCGGTTTGGTGAGCAGCAGTTTACCAAGTGCCACGCGGGTCTTCTGACCGCCGGAGAGGGAGTCCACCTGTTTTTCAAAATCGCTCTCGGAAAAGCCAAGACCTTTTAAAACACCGACGACTTCACTGCGGTACGCGTATCCGTTTTCCAGTTCAAAGGTATGGGAGAGGCGGGTGTAGGTGGAAAGAAGTTCATCCAGCTCTGCACCGGATTTTGTATTCATATCACTTTCCATCTGACGGAGGCGTTCCTCCATATCGATCAGATTCTGTTTCGCGGTCAGCACTTCCTGGTAAATGGAAAGGTGTCCGGTCAGATCCTGATGCTGGGCGAGATAGCCCATCGTCTTTCCTTTGGAGAGGATGACCTCTCCATCATCGGCCCTCATTTCGCCGATGATGATTTTTAACAGCGTCGATTTTCCGGCACCGTTGATGCCGACCAGTGCGGCTTTTTCGCGTTCTTCTATATGAAAAGATGCATTTTTGATAATTTCCGTTGTCCCGAATGCTTTCGAGATATTCTGACATGCAAGAATCATGTGGTTCCTCCAGATAACATATTTCTGTATTTTGACATAATACACCATCCTTATTATAGAGAGTAATACACAAAATTTCAAGAAATCTTTGACAATTTTCTATCAACCATATATAATATGAATATATGCAGGTGTAAATAAGGAGGAATTTATCTTGGAAGAAAAAGGAATTTCGCGGGCAGTTATCAAAAGACTTCCTAGATATTATCGTTACCTGGGCGAATTGCTGGAGGACGGAGTAGAACGGATCTCTTCCGGTGAGCTGAGCGAGCGGATGAAAGTGACAGCTTCCCAGATTCGCCAGGACTTAAATAATTTCGGCGGCTTCGGCCAGCAGGGGTATGGTTATAACGTGCGGTATCTGTACAGCGAGATTGGAAAAATTTTAGGTCTGGACAGAGTCCACAATATGATTTTTGTCGGAGCCGGAAATCTGGGACAGGCGCTTGCTAATTATGCGGCCTTTGAAAGAAGCGGATTCAAAACGGTCGGTATTTTTGACGTCAACCCGGTATTAAAAGGAATCTCCGTGCGCGGAATTGAAATCCGCATGGCGGACGAGCTTCCGGAATTTATCAAGGAACACCATGTAGAGATTGCGGCTTTGACACTGCCAAAAGCAAAAGCGGTAGAGATGGCAGAGATTCTCGTGGACAACGGTGTAAAAGCAATCTGGAATTTTGCACATACCGATCTAAACTTAAAACTTCCGAAAGATGTGATCGTCGAGAACGTCCATCTTTCCGAAAGTCTGATGCGTCTCTCCTACAATCTGACCAGATATGAGGCGGAGCATCCAAAGAACAATTAAGAAACCAAAACAAAAGCAGGAGAGTCTTCGGGAAACCGGAGACTTTTTCTGTTCACTTTCCGGATAAGGCAGGAAAAGGAGGAAAAGCGATGAAACGGATTCTTACAGCAGCACAGATGAAGCAGGCAGACCGCAATACGATCGAAACCATGGGGGTACCGTCCCTGGTACTGATGGAGCGCGCGGCGCTGTCCTGCGTGGAGGAGCTTCAAAATGGAACATGGGATACAGGAAAAGTCCTTGCTGTGTGCGGTCCCGGAAATAATGGAGGGGACGGTGCGGCAATTGCACGGATTTTAAAGACGAAAGGGGTGGATGCGGAACTGTTCTGTCTTGGAAATCCGGAAAAATACAGTGAAGGCATGAGAGCACAGAAGAAAATTGCGGAAAATTATGGGGTCCGTGAGGTTAAGAATCCGGATTTCCGGGAATATACTGTTATCATAGATGCCATCTTTGGAATTGGCGTATCCCGTCCGCTGGCAGGGGAGTACCGGAGGGCAGTGGAAGCAATCTGCGCAAGCGGTGTTCCTGTTCTTGCCGTGGACATCCCTTCGGGGATCCACACGGATACCGGAGAGGTTCTTGATGCGGCGGTGAAAGCCAGAGCCACGGTGACATTTGCCTGTGCAAAGCTAGGGCTTCTCTTTGATCCCGGAAAACGATATGCCGGAGAGGTCCTGGTCCGTGATATCGGAATCGGCTTTGATGCAGGAGAAGAGGAGACGCCCTGGTACGGTTCAGTGGAAAAAGAAGATCTGGACCGGTTTCTTACCCGCACGCCGATGGGAAATAAGGGAACCTTCGGAAAGGTGCTGGTACTTGCCGGTTCCGGTGCCATGTGCGGAGCCGCTGTTTTGTGTGCCAGGGCAGTCCTTGCATCCGGTGCCGGCATGGTAAAGGTTGTGACAGAGGAAAGAAACCGTACGCCGCTTTTCTGTGCCCTGCCGGAAGCAATGGCGGATTTCTGGAAGGAGGATGAGCCGCTTCCGGAAGAAGCCCTGCTGCAGGATCTCGCCTGGGCGGACGCTGTTGTTGCGGGACCGGGACTTTCCAAAAGCCGGACGGCAAAAGAACTGCTCGTTTTTACGGTGCAGCACACAGAAGTTCCTCTTGTTCTGGATGCAGATGCGCTGAACCTGATTGCAGAAGATGCAGAGATTCTTTCGGGCTGCCGGGCAGAAAAAATTTTAACGCCTCATGTAGGAGAGCTTGCACGGCTGCTGCACATGACCATTGCAGAATGCCAGCGTGACCCGGCAGGAAGCGCCGGAAGGGCAGCCGAAAAATACCAGGCCTGCTGTGTACGAAAGGATTCCGTAACCGTGACAGCAGAGGAAGGGCGTGAGCAGTATTACATAAACACAAGCGGAAGCAGTGCGCTTGCGACGGCGGGAAGCGGCGATGTGCTCGCGGGAATCACAGGCGCCTTTGCAGCAAAACGTCAGTGTGAAAAAAACGAGAAAAAAATCAGCCTTGCCAAAACAGCGGCACTGGCGGCATATGCGCATGGAAAGGCGGGAGAGGCTGCGGAAGAAAAAAGCAGTGCTTCCTATGTAACAGCATCCGAGATTATCAGAGGATTGCAGTCAATCTGAGCAAAGCAGATCAGAATCACGGGTTCCCAAAAGGACTCCGGGCGGACTTTTTTGAAGCGCCGGATGAAATTTGTGAATACCTCCGGAAAAACAGGCAATATTAAATACATGGAAACGATTTTAAAAGGCGTAAAACGCCGGATCGTTATCGTATGGGAAAGCAAAACGGAAAGAATCGGAGAGTGAGCACAAGTGGTAATCAAGCGTGGCGATGTATATTATGCCGACCTGCGGCCCGTTGTGGGAAGTGAGCAGGGCGGTGTCCGTCCGGTGCTGATCATTCAGAATGACATCGGCAACCGGCACAGTCCGACGGTGATCTGTGCGGCGATTACATCGAGGATGAATAAGGCGAAGCTGCCGACACACATTGAGATCGAAGCGTCCGCCTATGGGATTGTACGGGATTCTGTTATTTTACTGGAACAGCTTCGGACGATCGATAAGAGAAGGCTGAAAGATAAAATCTGTCATCTGACGCCGGAACAGCTGGCCCTTGTGAACGAAGCACTGAAAATCAGCCTGGATCTGCCTACATAAGGGGTATTTTTGGCGCGGTTCACGGTTGACGAATGAGAAAGATCGTGCTATATTCTATATTATATAGGCTTCTGCCGTTTTTCGGGGAAACCTTTTTACAGAAAAGCAATACTTTAAATAAAGGAGACAAAAGAGGTATGTCAGGACATTCAAAATTTGCCAATATTAAGCATAAGAAAGAAAAAAACGACGCAAAAAAAGGTAAAATCTTTACCATCATCGGCCGTGAGATCGTAATCGCTGTCAAAGAGGGCGGACCGGATCCGGCAAACAACAGCAAGCTGCGTGACGTTATCGCAAAAGCAAAAGCAAACAACATGCCGAACGATACCATCGACCGCGGTATTAAAAAAGCTGCCGGAGATGCAAACGCAGACAACTACGAGCGTATCACTTACGAAGGTTATGGTCCGAATGGTATCGCGATCATCGTAGAGACTCTGACCGACAACAAGAACCGTACAGCAGCAAACGTAAGAAGCGCTTTCACCAAAGGAAACGGAAGCGTTGGAACACCGGGATGCGTATCCTACATGTTCGACAAAAAAGGCCAGATCATCATCGACAAAGAAGAGTGCGAAATGGATGCTGACGATCTGATGATGCTTGCTCTGGATGCAGGCGCAGAAGACTTCGCAGACGAAGAGGACAGCTACGAAATCATCACCGATCCGGATGACTTCTCCGCAGTACGTGAGGCTCTGGAGAAAGACGGTATCGCCATGGCAGAGGCAGACGTTACCATGATCCCACAGACCTACGTAGAGCTGACCGATCCGCAGGCATTAAAAGACCTGAACCGTACCCTGGATCTGCTGGATGACGACGACGACGTACAGTACGTATACACCAACCTGGACGAGTAATTTCACTGGAAATTACATAGAATCATAAGAATCTGCGCATACTGATGAAGCTATTTTGGAATAGCAGAAAAGAGGAAATTCGTATGGCAGAATCACAGAAAAACCAGACAGAAAAAGAAAATATTGTAGAACTGAAGACCAACATTTATCTGCTGTCCATCATCGGCGAGGTGGAGGGGCATGAATCACTCGGCGAGCGCACGAAAGCGACGCGCTATGAGCACATTCTCCCTGCTCTTGCCCGTGCCGAGGAGGACAAAAGTATTGATGGTCTTCTGATTCTCCTGAATACCGTAGGCGGAGATGTGGAGGCCGGTCTTGCAATTGCAGAGATGATTGCGTCCATGCGAAAGCCTGCGGTATCGCTCGTTTTAGGGGGCGGTCATTCGATCGGTGTCCCGCTCGCAGTTGCAGCAGACTATTCGCTGATCGTGCCGAGTGCCACCATGGTCATTCACCCGGTGCGTACAAACGGCATGTTCATCGGTGTTGCACAGACGTACCGTAATATGGAAAAGACGCAGGATCGGATCACAGGTTTTGTATCGGCCCATTCTAAAATCACCAAGGAACGGCTCGAGGAGCTGATGCTCGATACGAAAATGCTGGTCAAGGATGTCGGAACAATGCTGGACGGCCCGCAGGCAGTGGAAGAAGGCCTGATCGACGAGGTCGGCGGCATTGCCCGCGCGCTCGAAAAGCTGAATGAGCTGATGAAAAAGGCAGCAGGGACAGAAAATTGACTTCACGGCGCGGCTTGTGTTTCAGGGGATTTTGTGTTAGAATGAGTTCGCTGTGAAAATTCGAACGGAAGTTTTGTCCGGACTTTCACAAAAGAGAAAAATAAGGGAACAGGATAAAAAAATGACAGTAATAGAAGCTTTATTTCTGGGCCTGATCCAGGGAGTCACGGAATTCCTGCCGATCAGCAGCTCCGCACATCTGATTATCTTCCGTCACTTTATGAAGATCGAAGATACGCAGACGGTGTTTTTCAATGTGCTTTTGCACTTTGGCTCCATGATTGCAATTCTGCTCACATTTTCGAAGGAATGGAAACGTCTCTTCCTCGCGCTGTGCGGAATCATAATCGATCTGTTTCATAATTTAAAGGAACACTTTTCCAGTCAGCATCAGGAGAGAAAGCAGTACCGGAAGGTACTCGGCAGCAACTACCGTATGCTTGCTTTCCTGCTGATTCTGACCACCATCCCGACTGCTGTAATCGGCGGCATGATTCAGAGTCTTGTCACACTGACCTCCTCGAATCTGCTGGCACCTGGCGTTGGTCTGTATCTGACGGCGATTCTGCTTGTAGTGGCAGATATGCTTCCGGAGGGAGAAAAAACGCAGAAAAATTTGAAGCCGAAAGATGCACTGATTGCCGGATTCTTCCAAGGCTTTTCCACGATTCCGGGTCTTTCCCGTCTTGGTTCGACTATTTCTGCGTGTGTGATCGGCGGCATGACCCGTTCGTACGCTGTGAAATACTCTCTGATTGTGAGTGTTCCGGCGATTATCGGGGCAACGATCGTTGAAATTGCGACCATGGGAAAAAATAAAATTGTTTTTCATCCGGTATATCTGGTCGGCGTTTTCATGGCGGCACTTGCCGGTTACTTTACGATCCGTATTTTGATGCGTGTGGTGAAAAAACGGAAACTGAAATATTTTGCTTTGTACTGTCTTCTTGTCGGGACATTCTCCATTGCAGGATATTTTCTGCTGTAATACGAGAAAGGGGAGAAGTTCTGCATGGCAAATACAACAAAGGGAAGCGGGAAGACAAAGAAAAAAACTTCTGCTTCCGGAACAGCAAAAAAGAAACAGACCCAAACAACGGCCAGAAAAACAACGGCGAAAAAGAGCAGTACCGCAAAACGTACCTCCGGCACAAGGAAAAACACAGTCCGTGAGCCGATGGACGAGGGAGTGCGCGCAGAAATTATTCTGCTTTCCGTGCTTGCTGTTTCGATTCTGCTGATGCTCAGTAATTTCGGTATGGGCGGCGTGATCGGACAGGCTGTCTGCGACTTCTTTTTCGGCCTTTTCGGCGTGACAGAGTGGGCAGCACCGGTTCTGATCTTCTTTGGAACAGCATTTTACATAGCAAACAGACAGAACTTTTTAATTGTGCGGAAAACCGGGGGAGCGATCAGCTGCTTCGTCTTTTTCTGCGCTTTTATGCAGCTTCTGGCGTCCGGCTATACGAGAGATACGACATTTCTGGATTACTATTTTGACAGCGCCTACGATCATCTCGGCGGAGGAATCTTAGGAGGGTCTGTCGTGAAAATTCTCGGCATGGGATTCGGCCAGATCGGCGCGTGGGTGATTATTGTGATCGCCATCGTGATTTCCGTGATCGTGATGACGCAGAAGCCGATTCTCGCGCCGATCCATGAAAAGACGAATGACCACCGCCGGATGGCGGAGGAGCGCCGCCAGGAGCGTCTGGCGCGCCAAGCTGCGATGGAGGAAGAGGAAGGAAAAGAGCTGATTCTTGAGCCAGTGGAGGAACCGAAAAAAGCCGGGAAGAAAAAGAAATCCCGCCTTCTTTCTCATGTGGAATCGAAGGCCGATTTAAACGAAAACGATGATACCCATCAGATGGAGATGCCGGAGCTTTCGATTCACCGTGGTTCTGTGCCGGCTGAAGAGCCGGAAAAGACAGAACCGGAGATGACACGGCAAGCTGCAGAAGAGGCGAAAAAAGAGAAAACGTCTGCGGATCATACGAGAATTCCGCGGTCTTCCCGTGAAGAGATCGAGGCGGATGTAGACGGCATTCGTCAGGAAATCGGGAAAAAAGCAGAGGAAAAGCGGCCGGAGCACAAAACACCGCCGATGAATCTTCTGAAAAAAGGGACGCGCGGTGCCATGGGCGATTCCGATGCGCATCTGCGGGAAGTAGCGCGGAAACTGGAGGAGACGCTGGACAGCTTCGGTGTCAAAGTTACAGTCAATAACGTAAGCTGCGGACCGACCGTCACACGGTATGAGCTGATGCCGGAACAGGGCGTGAAAGTAAGCCGGATTGTCGGATTGACCGACGATATCAAGCTGAGTCTTGCAGCAGCAGATGTCCGCATCGAGGCACCGATCCCGGGAAAATCCGCAGTCGGAATCGAGGTTCCCAATAAGACGAACACGGCCGTGATGCTGCGTGATCTTCTTGAAACACCGGAGTTTAAGAACTTTTCTTCGAATCTGGCCTTTGCTGTCGGAAAAGACATCGCCGGTCAGCCAGTCATCGCGGATATCGCGAAAATGCCTCATCTTCTGATCGCCGGTGCGACCGGTTCCGGTAAATCGGTCTGCATCAACACGCTGATTATGAGTATTATTTATAAGGCAAAACCGGAAGACGTCAAACTGATCATGATCGACCCGAAGGTCGTTGAGCTTTCTGTTTATAACGGCATTCCGCCCCTTTTTATCCCTGTTGTCACAGACCCGAAAAAGGCTTCCGGAGCTCTGAACTGGGCGGTTGCGGAGATGACAGACCGTTATAACAAATTTGCGGAATTCAACGTGCGCGATATGAAAGGCTACAATGCGAAAGTTGCCGAGCTGCCGCCGGATGAAAACGGCAAAAAACCGGAAAAACTGCCGCAGATCGTCATTATCGTGGACGAGCTTGCCGACCTGATGATGGTTGCGCCGGGAGAAGTGGAGGATGCGATCTGCCGTCTGGCACAGCTTGCCCGTGCGGCCGGCATCCATCTGATTATTGCAACACAGAGACCTTCCGTCAATGTCATCACTGGTCTTATCAAGGCAAATATGCCGTCCCGTATTGCATTCTCGGTTTCTTCCAGCGTAGATTCCCGTACGATCCTCGACATGGGAGGTGCGGAAAAACTGCTTGGAAAAGGCGATATGCTCTACAAGCCGCAGGATTACCAGAAACCGGCCCGTCTGCAGGGATCCTTTGTTTCGGATAAAGAGGTCAGCGATGTCGTTGCCTACTTAAAAGATCACTACGGCGAGAACGCTTATGATCCGGATATCGAAAAACGGATTCACACCGTAAGCCTGGATGGCGGTTCTGCCGCAGGCGGCGGAGATAACCGCGATAATTACTTCGTGGAAGCCGGAAAATTTATCATCGAAAAAGATAAGGCATCGATCGGCATGCTCCAGAGAGTGCTGAAAATCGGTTTCAACCGCGCGGCCAGAATCATGGACCAGCTCGCGGATGCCGGTGTCGTAGGACCGGAGGAAGGAACCAAGCCGAGAAAAGTTCTGATGTCCATGGAACAGTTCGAAAATTATCTGGAGGAACACGGATGATGGGAAAAGACGTTGTCCGTTGTTTACAAATAACCGGAAACGTGATAAAGTATTAACATAAAATGCGCGAAAATCCAAGTCGTGCTTTTGTTAAAATATTTCTAACAAGATTAGGAGGATATTATGTACAAGATTCAAGAAGCGGAAATGCTCGCGAATAACATCTACCGTATGGTAGTAGAAGCACCGCGAGTAGCACAGCACTGCCTCCCTGGACAGTTTGTTATTGTCAAGGCAGATGAAGAAGGAGAAAGAATTCCTCTGACCATTTGTGATTACGACAGAGAAGCAGGAACTATCACCATCGTATTCATGCCGATCGGAGAATCTACCAAAAAAATGAAAGAGCTCAAAGCGGGAGATGCTTTCATGGATTTCGTAGGACCTCTGGGACAGCCGTCTGAGTTCTGCAGCGAAGATATCGAAGAACTGAAGAAAAAACGGATCGTATTCGTAGCCGGTGGTGTTGGAACTGCACCGGTTTACCCACAGTTAAAATGGCTGCATGAGCATGGAATCACTGCTGACGCCATTGTCGGAGCAAAGACAAAAGATCTCGTTATTCTCGAGAAAGAAATGTCTGCTGTCAGCAATCTGTACATAACCACAGACGATGGTTCTTACGTAAGAAAAGGTATGGGTACCGATGTACTCCGCGACCTTGTACAGAACCAGGGCAAACAGTATGATGTCTGTGTTGCCATCGGACCGATGATCATGATGAAATTCGTATGTCTTCTGACAAAAGAACTGAACATCCCGACCGTTGTCAGCATGAACCCGATCATGGTAGACGGAACCGGTATGTGCGGTGCCTGTCGTCTAATGGTAGGCAATGAAGTAAAATTTGCCTGCGTAGACGGACCGGAGTTTGACGGTCATCTGGTAGACTTCGACCTGGCTATGAAACGTCAGCAGATGTACAAGACAGAAGAGGGAAGAGCTCTCTTAAGATACCAGGAAGGCGCAACCCATCACGGTGGATGCGGCCAGTGCGGAGGTGACAAATAATGGCAAAGGGATTAAACAGAGTACCGGTACGTGAGCAGGAGCCGAAGGTACGTGCCACAAATTTTGACGAGGTATGTCTTGGATACAACAAAGACGAAGCAGTAGAAGAAGCACAGCGCTGCCTGGGCTGTAAAAATGCAAAATGTATCACAGGATGCCCGGTTAATATCAACATTCCGGCATTCATTGCACAGGTAAAAGAAGGAAACTTCGAGGAAGCATACAAAATTATCGGTGAGTCCAGTGCACTCCCGGCAGTCTGCGGCCGTGTATGTCCGCAGGAGAGCCAGTGCGAGGGCAAATGTGTCCGCGGAATCAAAGGCGACGCTGTTTCCATCGGTAAACTGGAGCGTTTCGTTGCTGACTGGGCAAGAGAGAACGGTATCAAACCGGAAGCTCCGGCTGAGAAGAATGGTAAGAAAGTTGCAGTTATC
>ERZ827498.783-NODE-783-length-39199-cov-3.799433_pt1 | contig 39199 bp, 36 predicted proteins | sample MGYA00519865_ERZ827498 | MGnify/ENA primary metagenome ERZ827498 (study PRJEB31778, sample SAMEA3449328) | human gut metagenome | biome: human gut; feature: human-associated habitat; material: faeces | place: United Kingdom | collected 2010/2012 ...
CCTATCTCTCTTTTCTTTTTTCTTAATTTTGTCCAATATCTATTGTAGCACTACACATAGGAATATTATTCTTTTCCAAATCAGTTGACAATGTTTTGTTAATATGATATAATTATTTTGTTAATTTTTTGTCGATTTATCAGTTAATCTGAGGTGTATTAATAAATGGATAATCTTTCTAATATAAGTGTGATAAAAGATGTTCTCGCAAGACATAATTTCACTTTCTCCAAGGCTCTCGGTCAGAATTTCTTAGTGAATCCTTCCGTTTGCCCCAAGATAGCCGAAATGGGCAATGCAAAAAAAGGCTTCGGCATAATCGAGATAGGCACAGGCATAGGCGTTCTCACAAACGAGCTTGCCAAACGTGCCGACAAGGTGGTGGCTATCGAAATTGACGACAGGCTTATGCCAGTCCTTGCAGAAACTCTTGCAGAATATGACAATGTGAAGATAATAAACGCCGACGTCATGGAAACTGACCTCCATAAGCTTATTGCCGAGGAATTTCAGGGCATGGACGTTGCCGTTTGTGCAAATCTGCCTTACTATATAACCTCGCCTATATTAATGATGCTCCTCGAAGAACGTCTGCCCATAAAGTCTGTTACTGTCATGGTGCAGAAAGAAGCAGGCACACGTCTTTGTGCCCCTATGGGTACAAGAGATATGGGAGCAGTCACAGTGGCAATAAATTATTTTTCTGCACCGAAACTGCTTTTCAACGTATCACGAGGAAGCTTTATGCCCTCGCCTAACGTTGACAGTTGCGTGGTGAGGTTTGATATCCGTGATAAGACCCCCGAGGGCGTGACGGACGAAAAGTTCTTTTTTAAAGTCGCTAGGGGAGCATTTTCACAGCGAAGAAAGACCCTCTCAAATTCCGTATCATCATCAATGGGCATAGATAAATCTATAGTAAATCAGGCGATAGAGCAAAGCGACCTGCCTGCCTCCGTCCGTCCTGAAGCTCTTTCCATGGAACAATTCATAACCTTTTCCGAAGCCCTTAGAAAGCTTATCTAATTGTACATATTTTTGTACAATTAGACTTCATTACTTGTAAGGGAGTCGCACAGTTTCTGCAAGCAGAAATGCGACGTTCCATTTCGTTCGCCCGTTGCTCGGCAACTATCCCGAATTTCAACAGCAGATTTTCATGACGTTGAAAGTTATGAGATCTGTCCGTAAATTTGGTCAGTATTTCAATTTCAAGCCCATATTGCGACACCTTTCGCTTGATAGTCCTGCTAAAATGTAATTATTACATTTTGGAAACATAGGACGTGATAAGCAATGGAAAAAATACGGCATACGGCAAAATTTCATACCTCAGGCAAAACGAATGTACTTATGGCTGTTTTATCGGCGGCAGCAGCGTTTGCGGCAAGCTTCGGAAAGATCTTAGGCTTCCCCTCGTCAATGAACGTGGCGGTTGCAGTGCTTTCGGGAACTAATGTGATACCTGCTTTTTTAGGCTCTGCACTTGCATATTTTGTAAACGGAACATTCTCAGAGGGTATCGTTCAGCTTTGTGCGATACTTGTTATAGGGGCGGTAAGGCTTGTGATGCCATCTGCTGACCATAAGGACGACCCCGTTTTTGTGTCGCTCCTCACAACAGGAGCAATGCTTCTGTTCAGTTGTGTAATGTCGGTGGCAATGCCGTCGGATACATATACGGCTTCACTGCGAATGATAAGCTCGCTCATGTGTGGCTGTGTTGTTTTTATTGCACTGACCGTAAAACGTCAAAGAAACCGAAGCGGTGTTTTTGACCTTACAGGAATAAACGGAGTTTTCACAGCTATACTTTATATTATGTTTATCTCGACCATTACTGCAGCACCGCTCCATGTGGTGAATCTGGGCAGGATAGCAGGCACTTTGTTTATGCTTATGGCAGTGCGAAAGTATAGAAATATAGGCGGTGCAGTTGTTGGCGCATTGACCACCTGCGGTGTACTCCTTTGTACTCCGTCACTTGCGAGAAATACACTTTTGCTTGCCACATCAGGACTTATCTGCGGAGCTTTTCTGCAATTCGGCTCTCTTGTGATAGTGCTTGTTTTCCTTGCAGTTTCACTTGTGAGCCTTGTGGCAATGGGCGTGAACGGTGATACATTTTCAATGTTTGCTGATTTGCTTATAGGCTCTGTGCTTTTTATCGCCCTGCCTGTTCCTGTGATAAAAAGGGTGGCAAAAAAAGTGGTGGGAGTGAAAAATTCCGTTGACCTTGTAGGGCAGACCACTTCTTCAAAGCTCAATATGGCTTCGAGAACTCTGGGCGGTATCAGAGGTCAGCTTACAATGGTCACTGCGGCGATAGATAAACGCTCAAAGGAAGCTACACTGTCAAAGCGTGTACGATCTGTTGTTTGTACCGATTGCGATATGTACTCAGTGTGCAGTAAGCGTTGTGTACAGCTTGATGACAGCTTTTCAAAGCTTGAAAGCATAGTTTGTACATATAATAACCTCAGCCTTGACGACGTTGAAAAGAATTTGGGTGGCTGTGTGAGAAAGTCCCTTCTTTGCAAAAGCTTCAATGAATTGTATACCGACTTTGTGGCAGAACGTGCCGACAGCATGAGAGTTCGTGAAATGCGTGAGTTTTTAAGCGAACAGCTTTCCTCCATGGAGGATATCTTATCCGACCTTTCTTTCAGGGCAGGTCAGGTGAGAAGCGTTGATCCTCAGCTTTCAGCAAGAGTAAGGGAGCATTTCTCAAACCTTGGCTATCCAAATGTGAAAGCCTGCGTTTACATAGACGAAAACCTTTGTCAGCGTGTGGACGTTTTTATAACTGCGCAGTTCAGGGGCGACCTTGTAAGGCTCACAGCAACGCTTTCAGAAATGATAGATTATGACCTTGATATGCCTGTGATAGTCAAGGTGGATAATATAACCAGAATGTCCTTCGCGGAAATACCGAAATTCACAGTTGATATAAAAAGCTTTTCAGCTTCGTCAAGCGGAGAATATTCGGGGGACAGCTTTGAAGTCTTCGATTCAAGCGTCAACGAAAAGTATATCGTCCTTTCGGACGGCATGGGAACAGGAAAAAGAGCAAGACTGGATTCATTGTTTTCCGTAAGTCTTGTTACAAGGCTCATACGATCGGGAATGTCTATGCAGACAGCTCATAGGCTTATAAATTCCATGCTCAGAGTTAAGGGCTGGGAGGAATCTTTTGCGACCCTTGATATAATGCGGCTGGAGCTTAATGGCGGAACGGTGCAGTTTCTGAAATCGGGTGCGGCACAAAGCTTTCTTTTCCGTGACGGCGGTCTTAAAGCTATCGGCGGACAGGCTTTTCCTGCTGGGATACTTGCGGAGTGTACTCCTGATGTGAGCGAGCTTAAGCTCTTTGACGGGGACGTTCTGCTTATGACCTCAGACGGTGTCGAGGACGCTACAGCACGAGAGATACTCCGCTGTAACGGAATGAACGCTCAGGAGATAGTCACGGCGCTTGGCGCAAAGGCGCTTGCTCAGCGAACAGGAGGCAGGCGTGACGATATAACTATTATTGCCGCAAAAATTTTCCTTCGTGACGAGAGCGGAAAATGAATGTAAATGACTTGGTCGACTTTTGTCTGCTATTTTTACTTTTGTATACTTTGACTTTACTTATCCTATGTTATTATATAAAATCTATTGTGCAAAATATATAAAACTATCTGTTGAAATATGTGCGAATACGAGAATAACTACTAAAACTATTGCAAATTTGTTCAAAAAAGATTAAAATATAAATATGAAACACCGAAATTATTCAGCGGTTTTCACAAAAAGACAAGGGAGGCTGAATTATGATAGATATTATTCCAAAGGATTATGAACTGCCGCTCTATCTTTTCCACAATGGCACAAACTGCGAAACATATAAGTTTCTTGGCTGCCATAAGGGAGAGAAAGACGGCGTAGAAGGATATTATTTCAGAGTCTGGGCAGCACACGCTGAGGGCATTTCTGTTGTGGGAGATTTCAATGACTGGGACGAAAATGCCACTCCAATGGAGAAGATAGACGACTCAGAGGTGTGGGAGGCTTTTGTTACAGGGCTTCAGACTTATGATACATATAAATACTGTATACACGGCTGTGACGGCAAGACCCATTATAAGGCTGATCCGTACGGCACACACATGGAGGTCGCTCCGAGCACTGGCTCGAAGGTTTTCGATATAGACGATTATCTTTGGAGCGATAAAAAGTGGATGACCGAGAAGAAATCTAAGGATATCTACAATTGTCCTATGAATATCTATGAGGTACATCTTAATTCATGGAAGGCTTGTCCTGACGGAAAATATTTCTCATATGTTAGATTTGCAGATACTATAATCCCTTATATAAAGGAAATGGGCTATACTCATATCGAGCTTATGCCGCTGGCGGAATATCCTTTTGACGGCTCTTGGGGCTATCAGGGTATCGGCTATTTTGCGCCGACTTCACGTTTCGGCACGCCTTATGACTTCATGAAAATGATAGACCTTTTCCATTTGGCGGGAATAGGCGTTATCCTTGATTGGGTGCCTGCGCATTTTCCTAGAGATGAAGCAGGATTGTTCGAGTTTGACGGAGGTCCGTCATATGAATACTCTGACCCGAAAAAGGCAGATCACCTCACTTGGGGAACGAGAGTTTTCGATTATTCAAAGGGCGAGGTAAAGTCATTCCTTATCTCAAACGCTCTTTACTGGATAGAAAAATATCACGTTGACGGTCTGAGAGTTGACGCTGTTGCGTCTATGCTTTATCTTGACTATGACAGACGTGACGGAGAGTGGACGCCTAACAAGTTCGGCGGAAAGGAAAATCTTGAAGCTGTTCAGTTCTTCAAGGATCTCAATACCGCTGTGTTTGGAAGAAACCCTAATACCCTTATGATAGCCGAAGAGTCAACTTCATGGCCTATGGTAACAAAGCCTGCGAGCGATGGCGGTCTTGGCTTCAACTTCAAGTGGAACATGGGCTGGATGAACGATATGCTCAAATATATGGCTCTTGACCCTATTGACAGAGCTTTTCATCATGATATGCTCACGTTCTCATTCTTCTATGCTTTCTCTGAAAACTTTATTTTGCCTATCTCTCATGACGAGGTGGTGCATGGTAAGGCTTCATTGGTAAATAAAATGTATGGTGGAGATATCGACAATAAGTTCAAGCAGTGCAAGCTGTTCATGGCTTATATGATGGCTCACCCAGGCAAGAAGCTTCTGTTCATGGGTGCTGATTTTGCTCAGTTCAGAGAGTGGGATTACGAGAATGGTCTGGAGTGGTTCATGGTGGACGAGTATGAAAACCACCGCAATTATCTGAACTACTCCAAGAACCTCAATCATTTCTATCTTGACCACCCTCAGTTCTGGGAGAGAGATTTCTCTTGGGAGGGCTTCAGCTGGATATCAAATGACGATTTCAAGCAGAGTATCATCATCTTCAGACGTTTTGACAAAAACGGCGGAGAGGTCATCGTTGTGTGCAACTTCGTTCCTGTGGAAAGAAAGTCATACTGCTTTGGCGTTCCTTACTGGGGCAGCTATACAGAGGTGTTCAACTCGTCTTCTGTTGACGGATCCCCTTGCACTAACGGCACTGTAAAGGCTGTTGATGAGAAGATGCACGGCTTTGATCAGTCTGTTTGTATCGACATTCCTGCGTTCTCCTGTATGTATTTCACGGTGAAGAAAGAGGAAAGACCTGTGCCTGAGAAAAAGGCAGAGAATAAGAAAAAGACAAAGACGGCGGCTAAGAAAACTGCTGTCAAGAAAGCCGCTAAGGCGAAAACAACTAAGAAGTCCACAGCTAAAAAGGCTGAGTAATATAGACTTAATAAAAATTGGTGGGTGAATTAATTATGTTCAACAAAAAAGAATGTGTTGCAATGCTGCTGGCAGGCGGTCAGGGAAGCAGATTGTATGCCCTGACACAGAGCGTTGCAAAACCGGCAGTACCTTTCGGTGCTAAGTATCGTATCATTGATTTCCCTCTCTCGAACTGTATCAATTCAGGTATCGACACAGTGGGCGTGCTGACACAGTATCAGCCATTGGTACTCAATGAGTACATTGGAAACGGTCAGCCTTGGGATCTTGACAGAATACACGGAGGCGTTCATGTGCTTCCTCCTTATCAGACAGCTTCAGGCGCTGATTGGTATTCGGGTACTGCAAACGCTATTTATCAGAATATCGCTTTTGTAGACAGATATGACCCTGAGTATGTTGTTGTTCTTTCAGGCGACCATATCTATAAAATGGATTACAACAAGATGCTTGAATATCACAAAGCTAAGAACGCTGACGCTACTATCGCTGTTCTGGACGTTCCAAAGGAAGAGGCTTCACGTTTCGGTATCATGATAACAGACGAGGACGACAACATCATAGACTTCGAGGAGAAGCCAAAGAACCCTCGTTCAACTCTTGCTTCAATGGGTATCTACATATTCACTTGGAAAAAGCTGAAAGCTTATCTTATTGCTAATGAGAACGACAAGGAAGCTTCAAAGGACTTCGGCAAGAACATTATTCCTGACATGAGAGAAGCAGGCGAAAAGCTCGTGGCTTATCGTTTTGACGGCTACTGGAAGGACGTTGGAACTATCGACTCTCTTTGGGAAGCAAATATGGACCTTATCAATCCTAACATTCCTATCGATCTTTATGACACAAGCTGGAAGATATACTCAAGAAACCCTGTTATGCCACCTCAGAGCATAGGAAAGAACGCTCAGGTACAGAACTCTATGGTAACAGAGGGCTGCGTTATCGACGGTTCAGTCGAGTTTTCAATGATCTCTGACGGCGTTACTGTTGAGGAGGGCGCTGAGATACTGGATTCTATCCTTATGCCTGGCGCAGTTGTCAAGAAGGGTGCAAAGGTCGAGTATGCTATCGTTGGCGAGAACACTGTTATCGGTGAGAACGCTCAGATCGGTGCAAGACCTGAAACTATCGAGGACAAGGACTCATGGGGCGTTGCTGTAGTGGGCAATAATCTGACCGTTTCTGACGGCAGTGTTGTTGCACCAAAGGCAATAATTTACGAGAATATCTAAGAAAGGACCGAGTAAACATGGATGTAAATATGGGTAACGTACTGGGTCTTGTTTTCGCTAATATGCACGACACGACTCTTGGCGACATGACAAAGAACAGAACTATGGGTTCTGTAATGTTCGGCGGAAGATACCGCCTTATCGACTTCCCACTGTCTAACATGGTAAACAGCGGCATAAGTGAGGTCGGTGTTATAACAAAATCTAACTATCAGTCACTTCTGGATCACCTCGGCTCTGCAAGAGAGTGGGATCTGGCCAGAAAAAAGGGCGGACTTTACATTCTGCCTCCATTCGGCAACGTTGAAAGCACTCTTTACAGAGGCAGGATCGAGGCTCTTTATGGTGCGATGAGCTTTATCAAGCACTCAAGAGCTAAATATGTTATCCTTTCAGACTGTGACGTTGTAACTAATATTGATTACAAGCCTATCGTTGCGGCTCACATCGAGAGCGGTGCTGATATTACTGCTGTTGCACACACTGGCGTTTACAGCTCTGATGATATAAAGACTTCAACTGTATTCAACGTTGACGCTGACAAGAACGTAACCTCTGTTCTTATCAATCCTGACATCAGCGGCACATGCACAACGAGCCTTAATGTGTTCGTTATGTCAATGGATTTCCTTATTGAAACTGTTAATGACGCAATGGCCAGAGGAAATGTAAGCTTTGAGAGAAATATTCTTCAGGAGAAGTGCAGAGAGCTTAAGATAAAGATCTACGAGTACGATAACTATTTCAGCAAGCTCAACAGCCCTGAAAGCTACTTTAAGTCAAACATGGCTCTGCTTGAACCTGAGAATGCACGCAAGCTGTTCGTTCCAAAGCGTTCTATCTACACAAAGGTAAGCGACAATGCTCCTGTTAAGTACGATCTGGACAGCAAGGTATCAAATTCTCTTATTGCTGACGGCTGTATCATAGAGGGCGAGGTAGAGAACTCTGTACTGTTCAGAGGCGTTAAGGTAGGCAAGGGTGCAAAGGTCAAGAACTGTATCCTTATGCAGGGCACTGTTGTTGGTGACAATGCTGAGCTTAGCTATCTTATCACAGACAAGAACGTTTCTATCTGTGAAAACCATATCCTTACAAGCTCGCCACAGTATCCTATGTATGTAGGAAAGGGAGCTTCTGTATAAAAAGGTCGCAATGACTTAGGAAAGAGGGTTCGGATATGAACATACTTTATACTGCAAGTGAGGCTTTGCCTTTTATTGCTTCAGGTGGATTGGCTGATGTTGCAGGCTCGCTGCCTGCGGCTATCAATGCCGAGGGTCACGATTGCAGAGTCGTGATACCTTATTACAGCTCTATCAGGCAGGAGCTTAAGGACAAGCTGACATATGTTACGAATTTCACTGTGCCGGTGGCATGGAGAAATCAATACTGCGGCGTTTTTACAGGCGTTGTGAACGGAGTGACTTATTATCTTTTGGATAATGAGTATTACTTCCAGAGAAACGGCTTGTATGGCTTTTATGATGATGCTGAGAGATTTATATTCTTCTCAAGGGCAGTTCTCGAGCTGCTGAGATACATCGACTTTAAGCCGAATGTTATAAACGCCAATGACTGGCAGACGGCACTTGTTCCTGTTTATTATGATATTTTCTACCGCTATCAGCAGGGTTATGAGGATATCAAGACGGTATTTACCATACACAATATTCAGTATCAGGGACAATATGGCTTAGAACTTATCAACGATATTATGGGCATTCCGCTTTATCATACGGATCTGCTTTCATATGACGGTGATGTGAACTTTATGAAGGCTGCTATTGAAACGGCTGACAAGGTGACGACAGTTTCGCCAAGCTATGCTTGGGAGATACTTGATCCATGGTATTCACATGGTCTTGACAGGGAGCTTGTTAACAAGCAATACAAGCTTTGTGGAATACTCAACGGAATAGATCAGAAGATCTATGATCCTGCAACTGATCCTGTTATTGCTAAGAATTATAGTTTGAATGACAAGACGGGCAAGGCTGTTTGCAAGCACGCTTTGCTCAGCGAGCTTGGCATGGCACATGGAAAAGAGCCTGTTATCGGTATCGTAACGAGATTTGTTTCACACAAGGGTCTTGACCTTATCAAGTATGTGTTTGAGGACATCATCAGGCTTGGCTGCAAGTTTGCTATTCTTGGTTCGGGAGAGAAGATATACGAGGACTTTTTCAGCGAAATGCATTATCGTTATCCTGACAGAGTGGGTCTGACCATTGGTTTTGTGCCTGAGCTGTCCAAGAAGATATACGCTGGTGCGGATATGTTCCTTATGCCGTCGCAGAGCGAGCCTTGCGGTTTGGCTCAGATGATCGCTCTGAGATATGGTACTATACCTATCGTAAGAGAGACAGGCGGTTTGAGAGACAGTATCCATGATGCAGGCGACAAGAATGGAAACGGCTTTACTTTCAAGTCTTACAACGCACATGATATGCTTGACGCTGTTGTTAGAGCCAGGGCATACTATGATGACAAGATGAAGTGGGGCAGGCTTGTGAACACTGCGCTCAAGCAGAATTTCAGTTGGACAAAGTCCGCCAAGGATTACATTGCACTTTACAACGACATTCACTAAACACCAATATCCGTTTATTTTGCCTGATAAACGGGAAAGACCGTCCCTTATCTTAGGGGCGGTCTTTTTGCATTTATATAAGTGTACGATCAATTGTACATTTATTCAGGGATTTGTCAACAAACTGAAAGCGGACAGGTGTGTGCCTGTCCGCTTTGGTTTAATGCTGTTTTGTTCGCATTGCTTTCGCTTTTTCTTTCATTTTCTGACCCAAATAAGAGCCTATTTCCAACATTGCGGTGTATTTGTCGATACACACGATAACGTAAGATTCAGCGTATTTAGGGAATTTCAGGGTCAGCGGCCACATATGCTTGACTATCATATCCTCCTCACGCTTGCCTATCTCAAAATGCTGTTTCGCATTGTTGAGTGCGACCTTTGGGTGGGTCATTCCGTGAGGCATTTCGCCTTTTTTCTTCTCACGATCCCGCCAATCATAAAGAAACAGATCGTGAAGCAGACCTGCTCTTGCTGCGGATCTTGAATTTAGTCCCAATTTTCTGCAAACGAGATAGTTATAGTAGGATACATTGATGCAATGCTGATAGCAAGTCGTACTATAGTGATGACGAAAATTTTTCATTTCGTTTACAACATCGCTGTCAAGCAGGTCCTTTACAAACTCAAAATACTCCTTTGCTTCCTCGGAATTTTCAATGGAATATCTTGAACCGAAAGCCTTTGACATTTGCATGACCTCTTTTCGATAACTTATATGCAGGCGGCAATTTTGCTGCCCTTTTTACGGTTGGTGACTAATGTTTACCCCATAAGTTACCCCATTCAAGTTTGTTTTACCAAACTTACATTAACATTATAAACTTTTTTGTTCAAAATGTCAATAGGGAATGTATAACAATTTTATTACAAAAATATCGGGCTGTCTGTGTTAGCATGGCAGTCCGATAAAAAATTGGATATCAGTAGTATTTTTCGTCATAAAATTTTGGGATAAAATCTTTGACGGCGGATGTGCGGCTTTGGACAAAACCCTCAAAACCGTATTTATTCACGGCGTCAATGACGGTGTTATACTCGAAAGTTGATGTCTTACGGCAAAGCTCTTTGTAGTCAAAGGCTTTATACACGGGGGTGAACTGGCTCATAAGACTTATCATTATTTCGTTTTTGGCAAAATTTTTGCCTAGCCACTCCATAAGCTTTATGGAGTCTTTACGGTGGGTAGGGAGGACAAGGTGGCGGACTATTGTGCCGCTCTGCATTATGCCCTTTTCGTCAAAGATTGGCTTGCCTGAAAGCTCCGCCATTTTATGTATTGAAGCAGCGGCGTTTTCAAAATAGTCTGCGGCTTTGGAATATTTATCCGAAAGTGTAGGATCAAAATATTTAAGGTCGGGTAGAAATATCTGCACATAGCCACGAAGAAGCTCCAGCGTTTGGGGCTTTTCATAACCACCGCTGTTATAGACCACAGGGATAGTGAGCTTATCTTTACAGAGGTCGAGTGCTTTGATTATTTGCGGAACGAAATGGGTGGGATTGACGAGGTTTATGTTGTTTGCGCCCATTGATTGAAGCCGCAGAAAAGTGTCTGCAAGTTCTTGTTCGGTAAGCTCAAAGCCTTTGCCCTCAGCGGATATCTCGTAGTTTTGGCAGAAACAGCATTTCAGACAACAGCCTGAGAAAAATACTGTGCCTGAGCCTTCTGTGCCACTGATACAAGGTTCCTCCCACATATGAAGCTCGGCTCGGGCTATCCTTACTTTGGCAGTTTCACCGCAGAAGCCTTTATGCTCGTATCGGTTCACTTTGCACTCTCTTGGGCAGAGGGTACAGCTTTTAAGGATATCGTTCATGCCGCTGTGTCAACTCCGCCTATTTTGGTGTAGGAGTCAGAGGATAGGTCGCCTGATGAGTCTGTGTTTTTGTCAAGGGGGATATTGAACTGGAATGAATCGGTTATCCAATCGTCATTCTGGAAGCAGGCTGTGAACGTGGTACGCTTTGTATCGGCAGGGACAAGAAACTTGATCGTATAGGTCATATCGTCTCCGTAGTCGCTTTCACCGGGGAAGAAGTTGTTTGAGAAAAACGAATTATCGTTTTCGTCATAGGCGGTGTTGTAGGCAAAGGTGAATTTTACCTGTCTGTTGCTATCACTGATATTAACATCAAGGTCGAGGTCTATTTCCCATACTGTGTCACCGCTTATAATACCGCCTGAAAGGGAGTTTCTTTCCTCATCGGTCAGGTCGCTTACTTTGCGTTCGGTGAGGGTATAGCCTTGATACTGAACGCTGTAGGTACCGTCCTCAGCGTCTTGCGCTACATAGAGGTTGGAATGGTCGGTGTAGTCATCTTCGGCTTCACTATAGGTATCGTCATAATCGTAGTCATAGTTATAGTCGTCATATTTGCTTGAAATTATTTTTGATGAGACAAAGCCTATGATAGTTGGGAGGATAGCCATAAGGATTATTATGACCACAACGGCGGTGGCACAGCCTTTGCCGCCATTCTTTTTGTTAGAGTGGTTTATGTTAGTGGCGTTGAAGCTATAGGAGCTGTTGTTTGGGCGGTTATAGCTTGTACGCTGTTGGCTGTAGTTATTGAGGGCGGCAAGCTTTTCGGCTCTTGAATTTGAATAGCTTGGGGGAGGGGTCGGGTTTTTAGGTGGGGTATAGGTGCTTTGGAAATTCTCGTCCCTTGCTTCCTCTTTACGTTCCTCGGAAACGAAATCGTTCTTTTCTTCTTTGAAGGTGTCATTTTCAGACTGACCGAACCAGCCGTCCTGCTCGTTATCGGCACGGAGATCATGAGAGTGCAGGTCATCTGAAAGGCTGTTACAGCTTATATCCTCGTCACGGGCTGTGAAGCACTCAGGACAAATTATCTCATCATCGCTTTTAAAGTGGTATCCGCAAATTCTGCATTTATTTCTGCTCAATTATTTCACCTCATTAATATACAAATTCCCAGCCCTGTTTTACAGGCTGACAAACACACTTATAGCTCCAGCCTGACAGCTTTTCTGCGGCTGTTTGTGCGGAAGCGATATCGGGGAAAACTCCAAAAACGGCTGAGCCGCTTCCTGTCATAAGGGCGGAGAGAGCTCCGCTGTTTTTAAGCTCATGCACTGCATGAGATATCTCCTCACGGTCGGCGGCATATTCCAGCACATTGAAAAGGTTTGAGCATATGCCGAAAAGCTTTCCACCACCGATATATCTCAGCAGGACGTCCATATTACAGCGTTTGGGGTTTGAAATGCTGTCATACTTTTTGAAAGCTTCGGGGGTGGAGATACCCACGTCGGGTTTTATTATTACGAAAGCGCAGTCGGGTGAGGGCAGGTTGCTCATTATTTCGCCAACGCCCTGACAGAGCCTTGTGCCGCCTGTAATACAGAAAGGCACGTCTGCACCCAGAGCCACGCCTATGGAGCAGAGCTGTTCATCGGTGAGCCTTGTATCGAACATGAAGTCCAAGGCTCTAAGGGTAGCGGCGGCGTCTGCGCTTCCTCCGCCCATGCCAGCTTGTGAGGGGAGGTTTTTCTCCACATTCACTGTTATTTTACAGCCGAAGTCAATATGGGTGAAGTCGGCAAAGGCATGGTAGGCTTTTGTGATGATATTATCCTCGCCCTTTGGAAAGCTGTCAAGTTTGCAGGTAAGCTCTATGCCCTCGCCCTCAGAGAGGGTGAAGTCCAAAAGGTCGAAGCAGGACACTGACTGCATGACAGTATTTAGCATATGGTAGCCGTCATCACGTTTACCAACGATATCCAATGCAAGATTTATTTTTCCGTAGGCTTTTATTTTTAAATTACTGCACGTTACCATTTTTGATATCCTCTAAAAATTCTCCGATACGTTTGATAGCCTCTCTCAGGTGGTTAAGGGAATAGGCGTAGGAGACACGCACATAGCCCTCTCCGCACTCGCCGAAAGCATCTCCCGGCACGACGGCTACCTTTTTGGTGTACACAAGCTTTTCGCAGAAGTCGGTGCTTGTCATGCCTGTGCTTTTGATACAAGGGAAAACATAGAATGCGCCTTGCGGTGCAAAGCATTTAAGACCAAGCTTATTGAAAGAATCCACCACAAAGCGACGGCGGATATTATACTCGTTACGCATGGCATCTATATCCTTCTGACAACTGTGCATGGCAACGATAGCGGCATACTGGCTGACAGTAGGGGAGGACATGATAGCATACTGATGAAGCTTGAGCATTTGGGACACTATCTCTTTTGGTCCGCCAAGGAAGCCAAGCCGCCAGCCTGTCATTGCAAAGCTTTTGGAAAAGCCGTTTATGACTATAGTACGCTCACGCATACCCTCTATTTCTGCGATAGAGCAATGCTTGCCTGAATATGTAAGCTCGGAATATATCTCGTCTGAGGCTATCATGATATTGGTATCTTTAAGCACCTTTGCGATAGCTTCAAGATCTTCACGGCGCATTATCGCACCTGTTGGGTTATTAGGATAGGGCAAGACAAGGAGCTTGGTTTTGTCGGTTATTTTTTCACGAAGCTCGTCTGCTGTAAGTCGGAACTCGTTTTCTTCCTTTGTTTCTATGACCACTGGAACGCCGCCGCACAGGGAGACGATAGGACGATAACAGACAAAGGATGGTTCGACTATAAGGACTTCATCACCGGGTTGGATAAGGCATCTTATGGTAAGGTCGATAGCTTCAGAGCCGCCAACAGTGACGATTATTTCCTTATTAGGGTCATAGCTTGTGTGGATAGTACGCTGAAAATACTTGGCTATCTCTTCACGGAGAGCGATCAGACCTGCGTTTGCGGTATAGCAGGTCTTGCCTTTTTCAAGGGTGGAGATAGCTTCCTGACGTATTAGCCACGGAGTTTTGAAGTCAGGCTCGCCAACGCCAAGGGAGATAACGCCCTCTAGCTGCTGAGCGATATCGAAAAATTTTCTGATACCTGAGGGCTTCATTTCCTTTATGGCAGGGCAAAGCACTTTATTATAATCTATCATGGGGAGATCAAACCTCTTTCGTCTTTATCATCTGTGCTTATCATGATGCCGTTGTCTTTATAGACCTTTAGCACGAAGTGTGTGGCGGTGGACTGGACAGCGTCGATAGTGGCAAGTCTTTGGGAAACAAACTGTGAGATATCCCTGATGTTTGCACCGTTCACGGCAACGATTATATCATAAGCACCTGACATAAGGCGGACGGACTCCACCTGCTCATAGCTTGCGATCTGGTTTGCTATCTCGTCAAAGCCTGACTGTGACTGTGGGGTGACTTTAAGTTCTATAAGAGCGAAAACTGAATTAGGGTCATAGGCACTTTCGTCAACGATCGCGGAATAGCCCTTTATTACGCCGTCTGCTTCAAGCTTGGCGATATCCGCTGCAACCTGCTCTTCTGTTTTATCGAGAAGAACGGCAAGCTCGCTGTTTGTGATACGGGCGTTGTTTTTCAGTAATTTTATAAGCTGATCCATAAATAAACCTCCTTTAGATTTATAAATATACATTATATATTATAACATATTATCTGTATGAACGCAAGTATTGTGATGTAAGAAATGAGTAATTTATCTGTCAGAATAGACAAAGGGGATGGTGAGAAAGCTTGTGGCGTGGGGGTCGTGGTATAGCTGAGATGTTGTGGGGGTGGACGGGCGAACGTTGCTCGCCACTACAGATAAATTGCAGTCATGAGAAATTGTAGGGGCTGGAGTCCTCGACAGCCCATTTATCTTGGGTATTTATTTTATGAGCTGTACAGTTATTTGGACTGTGCAGCTTTTTATGTGTGAGGGGTGTGAAAATTGGGGCGGCGGTATTGAAATTATTATTTTGTTGTGATATAATTGTACTAACTAGAACTGTGTAAATTCAGGAAGGATCTTTATGAGTATAAACAGCAATGAGGACAATGATTTTTGCAACAGATATAATGAGGTGCTGAAAAGCGATAAGAAAAAAATGATCGCTGCGGCTGTAGCTTGCACTATCGTTATGGGAGCAGGCTTTGGCGGATATTTATACTACGGCGCTTATTATGCTTCGGGCTGGCACACCCATGACGGCTCGACTTATTATATTGTCAAGGAGACGGGCGAAAAGGCGCTTGGATATCAGATAATAGACAACACCTGCTATCTTTTTGACGACAAGGGCAACGCTATGGCTGACGGCTGGCATAAGTATCGTGGGGACACTTACTATGTCAAGGACGGTGTTGTTCAGCGTGGAAAAATGAAAATAAAGGGAGAGGAATACTATTTCTCTGAGGAGTCTGGCATTTTCAGGACGGGTCTTTGTGAGATAAACGGCGGTGAATACTACTTTGACGATCACGGCTTCCCTGACACGGGTTTTGACAGCGACGGCGGTTATTACTATGACGAGAGTGGCAAGCGTGTGACAGGCTGGGCAAAGATAAACAATGTTCAGTATTATTTTCTCAAGAGCGGTGAGATGGCTAAGGGCTTTGTTGAGATAGAGGGCAAGATATACTATTTTGATGATGACGACGGTCACATGGCCACGGGCTGGCAGGACATTGACGGAAAGAAGTATTATTTTTCTGAGAGCGGTGCTGTTCACAAGGGCTGGATGGAGCTTGAAAAGAAGTATTATTATTCTGATGAAGCTACAGGGGCTTGCGCTCAGGGCTTTGCGGAGATAGACGGTGAGAGCTATTATTTCAATGATAGCTGTGAAATGGTCAAGGGCTGGATAACAATTGACAAGAACAGATATCATTTTGCTGATGACGGTAAAATGACTAAGGGTTGGTATGAAGAACCGCCTGAGAAGTATTATTTCAAGGGCGACGGCTCGGCAGGCAAGGGCTTTACCAAGATCAAGGACAAGTATTATTACTTTGATAAGAAAAATCGTCTCCTCTCCGGCTGGAACGAGATAGGCGGAAATGTTTATTACTTCGGCAGAGGCGGCGTTGTTGCTGACGGCTGGGAGGATATTGACGAAGATACTTACTATTTTGACAAAACGACCCATGTGGCGGCAACAGGTTGGACGAATACGGATCAGTACACTGATGATGAGAAAAAGAAAATAAAAGAGTTCAAATCCAATGTTTCAAAGCTTGTGAAGTTTGAGAAGGGCGATTACAAAAAGGACGAGAAGCCTGACGAAAAAGAGACCCAAAAGCTTGAGGAGCTTGCGGACAAATTCGGAGAAAAGACATTCAATGCTTATGACAGAAAGGTTTATGAAAAGTTCGGAGGGGCGGTGTTCTATCAGTATTATTTCTACTCTGATCACACTCTTTGCACTGGATTTCATAAAATAAACGGCTATTACTTCTATTTTGATGAGGAAACCGGCAAGAAGGCTACGGGCTGGAAGACCATTGACGGAAAGAGATATTATTTTGGTCTGACAGGTGCGGCGGCTGTTGGCGAATTTGAGGAGGACGGGGACAAGAAATACACCTTCTCAAACGAGGGCGTGCTTGCAGATGGGATCGTTAAGATAGACGCTGAATGGAAGTTCAAGAAAGAGGACGGCTCTTGGGCTAAGTCGGAGTTTGTTACTTCAAAGGGAAATATTTACTACATTGGTGAGGACGAGGCTGCACTTACAGGTTGGCACACTATTGAAGACAAGCTGTATCATTTTGACAATGACGGCAAGCTTTCAAAGGGGCTGTTCAGTGATGATTCAGGGCTTTACTACATTGACAAGAACGGCGCTCAGAAAGACAAGTGGGTAACAGCCGGTGACAAGACCTATTATTTTGACGGCGATGGCAAGGCAGTTTCAGGCTGGAGAGAAATAGACGGAACGGAGTTTTATTTTGACAGCGATCATGTTTTGCAGAATGAATGGACGACTATTGCAGGAAAAAAATATTTCCTGCAGAATGGTGTTGCGTTGAGAGGTCCTGTGTACATTGACGACAAGTATTACAACTTCGGTGAGGACGGATATCTAAAGTCCGGCTGGGTAAGCTGGCGTGGGCAGAAGTTCTACAACAACAAGAACGGCACTGTTGTGACAGGTTGGAAGAAGATAGGCGGAAAGCGATATTATTTCAATGATTATGGCATGATGCTCATAAACACTACTGTTGACGGATATAACATTGACAATGACGGAGTTGCGCATAAGGCAAAATAGCAATAAAAAGGACTGCTGTGGTTTAAGACAGCAGTCCTTTTGGTTTTGTATCAAATTTTTTCAAGCAGGCAGACCGCTGTGGCGGATATGCCTAGTTCCTCGCCTGTGAAGCCTAGTTTTTCTTCGGTGGTGGCTTTAACTGATATTTGTGAAATATCGCAGCCGCAGGCTTCTGCTATACGCTCCCGCATGGAGGTGATATATGGGGCAAGCTTCGGCTTCTGTGCGCAGATCGTGGAGTCTATATTGCCTATTTTCCAGCCTTTTTCGGTCATAACGTTTATGACTTTTTCCATGAGCTTCATACTGTCAGCACCCTCATAGTCGGGGTCATTATCGGGGAAAAGCTTGCCGATATCTCCCAGTGCCAATGCACCAAGTATGGAATCCATTATGGCGTGGGCAAGGACGTCTGCATCGGAATGTCCTAAAAGTCCCTTTTCATATGGTATATCTACGCCGCCGAGAATGAGCTTTCTGCCCTCGGTCAGTCTGTGGACGTCATAGCCGTGTCCTATACGCATTTTTGTTCCTCCTGTCCTAAAAATCGTACTGTTATATTTCCTCGTAGTTGCCTAAAAATTTGAAATATGAAAGTTCTGAATTAAGCTCGCTCATGAGCTTTGCCACGTCCGGAGAGGTTATTGCTCCCTCAAAATCGAGATAGAAAACAACGTCAAAATCGGTGTTTGCGATAGGGCGGCTCTCTATCATGGAAAGGTTAAGGCCTGCCACGGAGAATTTGGTGAGAAGTCTGTAAAGTGCAGATGAGGTATGCGGCAATGCCAAGGACACTGACACGATATCAGCATTTTCCGAGCAGAGAGTCTCCTTTGAAATGAGAATAAATTTTGTGTAATTCTCGGCGGCGTTGGCTATATTATGCCTGAGTATCTCAAGATCGTTCTGCTGTGCGCAGGCTTCTGAGCAGATAGCGGCATACGGTTCATTGCTTTCTTTTATGTAGCACGCCGCAAGGGCAGTATTTGCGTATTTATGGCTTTTAAGTCCGTTCTGAGAAAGGAACTCAGAACACTGGCTGAGCGCCTGCTCGTGGGAATAGACTATTTTGATATCCTCAAAGCGTGTGCCTTTTTTTACGGCAAGGCAGTGGGAGATCTTTACCTTAGTTGCTGCGCATATCTTGAAGTCATGCTTTTTCATAAGCTCGTAGGTCTGACCAACTGAGCCTGCGGTGGAATTTGCTATGGGAAGTATGCCGAAATCCGCTGAGCCGTTTTCAACTGATGAAAAAACGTCCTCAAAATCTTCAAAGAACATTGGCTCAAAGTCGCTGAATATCTGCTTGCAGGCTATATGTGAATATGAGCCTGTGGTACCCGGTACAGCGACTTTTTTATGACCTGTCAAGTCCAACTTTTTGTACTCTATCTTATCTGAGTCTGCAAAAAACTCCTGGTACTGACGGCACTTTGAAATATCCATGATGTTTTGGAAGAACACTCTTGACGCACTTTCCAAGCCCTTTGGTGAGCTTTCTGTTACATGGTCAAGTATCTCGTTTTCACGCTTGCTCTGAAAAACAGGCATATTGTTTGCTATCTTATACTCAGCCACCTTGAAGCTTATCTGCATACGCTTATTGAAAAGCTCCTGAAGCTGGCTGTCTATATCGTTTATTTCATTTCTTAATTCCTGAAGATCCATTTTTACGCTCCTTAACAGACAGAATGATATTATTTTATCATATTTTCTGCCTTTATTCAAGAACTATTTTGTTAATTAAGGCTTTATCTAGTTTGGAAAATGGGATAACGGGCAGAGGGGTGGTATCGGTCTGGGTGAGGATTTTTTCGAGCCAAACCATATGATAGCACTTGTTGAACTTAAAGGCACATCTATGGAACGTACCCACTATGGCATAGCCCATTTTTTCATGGAACTTTACGCTGTCAAAGGTGAGATACTCGTCTTCCTTTTCGGGATAGGCGACGCAGGCATAGAGGTTTGTTATATGCTGTGCCGCAAGGAGCTTTTCAAGGGCGGAGTAGAGTTTTGCACCTATGCCTTTGCGGTGAAGTCCTTTTTTTTACATAAACTGTGACTTCAACCGACCAATCATAGGCGGCTCTGTTTTTGAAAACGCCTGCATAGGCGTAGCCTGCTATTTTGCCGTTTTCTACTGCGGCTATGTAGGGATAATTTGCGGATATGCGGCGGATACGCTCTGCGAACTCTTCAACGGAGGGAACGTCATACTCGAATGTTATGGCGGTGTCTTCAACGTAGGGACGGTATATTTCAAGAAGCTCGTGAGCGTCCTTCCCGGTAACTGTTCTTATTATCATGGTGTTCTCCTTATAGTACCATTAATACTGTGCCTGCAGTGATAAGCACCGCACCTATGGCTGATCTTACTGTGAAGTCCTCGTGGAGGAATATCACTGCAAGGATAAGGGTGATGACAACGCTGAGCTTGTCTATGGGGGCGACCTTTGAAACGCTGCCCATTTGGATAGCCTTATAATAGCATAGCCACGAAGCACCTGTTGCAAGTCCTGAAAGGATAAGGAATACCCAGCTTTTTCTGCCTATAGAGCCTATGCCGCTTTGTGTGTGGGTGATGAACACCATGAGCCATGCCATAGCAAGCACAACGCAGGTACGCAGTGCGGTGGCAAGATTTGAGTTTACTCCTTCAATGCCGACCTTTGCAAGGACAGAGGTGAGCGCTGCGAAAACAGCGGAGAGAAGCGCAAACACGAACCACATAATACCACTTTCTTTCGTGAAAAAATTGTTTGCTCATGCTTTATTATAGCACCTAAAGGTGCTTTTTGCAATAGAATGAGCGGCAGGACGTGATATTTTACATCAGACCTGCCACTTATGCTTAGTTATTTGCGGCAAATATTTTTATTGTTCGTGAAAGTGCTGTTACCTGCTGAGGGGTACTGAATGCAGAGGGTGAGAAACGCACTGTGCCTTGCTCTATTGTGCCGAGGGTGGTATGGGTGACGGCGGCACACTGAAGTCCTCCACGGAGGGCGAAGCCTTTTTCGCTGAGATAGGAGGCGATCTCAGCGGAAGGGATATCACCGATGTTAAATGAAAGTATGGGGACTTTCTTTTGGTCTGCTTCATAGAACTTTATTTTGTCTATGTCTGAAAGCTGTTCGTAGAGCTGTTTGCAGAGCTTTTCTTCGTGGGCTTTTATTACTGCAGGAGTCTTTTGGCGGACAAACTTTAGTCCCTCGCCAAGACCGATTATGCCCACTGTGTTAATGGTGCCGCTTTCAAGCTTTTCGGGGAGAAAAGGGGTCTGTTCAAGCAGGGCGGAGGTCGCACCTGTGCCACCCTCGATTATGGTAGACAGAGAATATTCGCCGTCTGAGATAAGAAGCCCTGTGCCTGTTGGTCCGTAGAGGGCTTTGTGCAGAGAAAGTTGAAGCCGTCTGAGAGAGAAAGCTCCAAAAGCCCGCAGGCTTGTGCGCCGTCGGCTATAAAGCATATGCCGTGGGCTTTGCAGAGGGCGGCTAATTCACGGTATGGCATGAGCCTGCCTGTGACGTTTGAAGCCACTGTACAGCAGATACACTTAGTTTCGGGGGTTATAAGACGGCGGAAGTTTTCTACTGTTTCGCTGTCTGTTTCCCCTGTTCGGGCAATAGAATATTTCACGCCTCTTGTTTTTGAAAGGGCATAGATGGGTCTTGCTACTGCGTTATGCTCGTGGTCTGAGATTATCATATGACCACCGTACTGCATGACACCTTTTATCGCCATGTTAAGGGCATGGGTACAGTTGGCGGTGAAAGCCACGTTCTCGGTCTGTGCTCCAAACATTTCTGCCGCCTGCTGTCTGACGGTGAATATCTTTTCGGACACTCGCATGGAAAGCTTGTGACCGCTTCTGCCCGGGTTGCCGCCATAGAGTTCTACTGCCTGAGCGACGGCTTTTGCTACGGCAGGGGGCTTGGGGTAGGTGGTGGCTGAGTTATCAAAGTTTATTATGCTTCGGGTGTTTATTTTTCTCACCTCTTTTGCTCGAATATCACGTTTCTGAATGGTATGCGCTCTTTTTCAAGTATGGCTGTTATTTCTTCTGAGGGTGCGGTGACGGCTATGGAGTAGCCGCAGCCTGTGCCAAGGTCCTTCGGGGTGCGCTGTATTTCGCAGTAGTATTTTAAACTGTTCAGCAAGTTTTTTGCTTTCATTGCATAGGTTATGGAAGTCATGGCTATAAGACTCTTTTTCATTTTTGTTGCTCCTTTATGCTGTACTTGTCCGTATACGCTTTTACGAATACACTTCAGTATATGCCGTTCACTGTTTGAGGGTGAAAGCTGAAAGTTTTGTGAAAGGTAGGTGAAATTTGATAAAAGTTAATAGTCAGTTTAAATTTCGGGTGTACTATTTATAATATAAAAAGAAAAGAGGTAAAAGCTTATGAACGGATTTATGTATAAGGTAGCGAGATTTTTTCAGGGCAGATATGGTATAGACAAGCTTTTTTACGGCATTTGCGGAGTGGCTGTGGTGCTTAGTGCGGCGAACTTGTTTGTAAGGTCACTTATTTTACAGCTTATGGTATACGCTGTGCTGGTGCTGGCGGTGGTGAGGGCGATGTCGAGAAACTGCCAGAAGCGATACGATGAGAACATGAAGTTTGAGAGGGCTTTCGGGGGAATTGGCAGGAAATTTTCATTCTGGAAGAGAAAGTTTGCTGACAGAAAGACCCATGTTTATATAAAGTGCGGTGTATGCAAAAAGACGTTAAGGCTTCCAAAGGTAAAGGGTGAACATACCGTGAAATGCCCTAACTGTGCAAATAAGTTCAAGGTGAAGATCTGACCTGTTGCGGAATTTGCGGAAATGTGCTATACTATATAATATAGTATGATACTGTAGGGACGCAAGGACAATTGGAATGGGCTGTCTAGGACGCCAGCCCCTACGGGAGTGTGTCAGGTACGATTTTTTTGCGAAAAGGGAGCGGCAGGAATGCAGAAGGTAAATTATCAGAAAATGCTGGAGGGCATTATAAAAAAACACGAAGAAAAGGGCGAAGTGCCGACTTTGCTTTTGCATAGCTGTTGTGCGCCGTGTTCTTCTTATGTGCTTGAATATCTGTCGCAGTATTTTAAGATAACTGTGTTTTACTACAATCCGAACATTTATCCCCGTGAGGAGTACGAAAAGCGTGTGGCGGAGCTTCAAAGGCTTATAGCACAAATGCCTATGAAAAATCCTGTTACGTTCGTGGAGCGTGGGTATGACGAGGGTGAGTTTTTTCAGGCTGTTAAGGGCTTTGAGGATATACCTGAGGGCGGAGAGCGGTGCTTTCGCTGTTACAGGCTCAGGCTTGAACGGACGGCTCAGCTTGCAAAGGAGCTTGGTGCGGATTATTTTACCACGACGCTGTCTATTTCACCCTACAAGAATGCTCAGAAGCTCAACGAGATATCTGAGGAGCTTGGTGAGATATATGATGTAAAGGCACTTCCTGCGGATTTTAAAAAGCGTGAGGGCTACAAGCGTTCCATTCAGCTTTCAGCAGAATACGGGCTTTACAGGCAGGATTACTGCGGTTGTATCTTTTCAAAAAGAGAGCGTGAAAGACTGAATACGATTACAACAAAATCTGAATAAATATAAAAATATTAACGCTACGTAGAATACTTGTACATGATTTGATAATATGTTTGGCTATATATAGCAAAAATAATATGCAGATTTGTGAAAAATGGCTAAAGATATGTGATTAATTTGTGAAAAACGTTTATTGAAATACTTGTAAATGTGTGTTACAATATAGGCAAGATGTATGTTGAGGAGATATCGCTCAATATGTATCTAAAAATTATTAACAAAGATGGAGGAAAAACAAATGAAAATCTCTAAGATTCTCGCTGGTATGTCAGCTGCTGCTCTTGCTGCATCAATGATGTCACTCGCAGCATTTGCTGATGAAACAGCTACTGTTAAGGCAGACCTCACTGGAGGTACTGTTTCTCTCATTGATGAGAAGGACGATGACGGTGTTGTTACAAAGACAGGTGTTCTTACAGGAACAAACGTTGAGCTTGCAGATGTTTGCGGTGTTGATATTAATGTAACAGTTGGTGCAGACTCAGCTGCAAAGATTGAGGCTGGAGACTGGATAGGCGGTGGACTTGGTTACAACTCTGAGTCAACTGGTTGGGCTTCAACAGAGTGGTCATTCCAGGAGGGTGCTAAGGACGTAACAGGCGTTAAGGCTGATGATGGTTCTTATGATTTTGTTCTGAAGGGAACAGATCCTGTATTTGCTGATACAGATACATTTGCTCAGGTATGGCTTCAGAACTGGACTACAGAGGACTTCACATTCAATGCTTTCACACTTCTTGACAAGGACGGCAATCCTCTCCTTGTTGTAGAGTCTGACAAGGCACAGGGCGGAAACACTGTTGACCTTAGCGCATATGATGCTACAGAAGTTACACTCGCAGGCAATGGTAAGGCTAAGGTTGACACTGGTAAGGTAAGAGTTAACGTTAACAATCCTTGGGGCGAAGACGTTGACAAGCTCATCACACCTGCTGATTTCGAGGGCGTTGACGCTATTGCTGTAACAGCTGAATTTGATGCTATCACAGATCCTGTTGATTTCGCTATCAACTTCGCTATCTTCTCAGACAATGGTCCTCAGTACTGGGGCGAGGGCAACGCAGCTAACAAGGGTTGCTCAACAGAGGCTGTAACAGTTAACGCTGACGGCTCATACACATTCCTGCTCAAGTTTGACGAGCCACTCACAGTAGACGGCGATCTTTTCCTTGATCTTCAGTCTGCATTCGAGGCTGCAACAGATGACGATATTCCTTTTGCAGCTAAGGTTACAAGCGTAAAGGCTCTTACACTTAAGGACGCTCCAGCTCCTTCTGAGTCAACAGCTGATTCTACAGAGTCAACAGATTCTGACGAGTCAAAGGTTATTCTCACAGATTCTTCGGACTCTAAGACTAATTCTGCTGCTACATCTTCTAAGGCTGCTAACAACGCATCTAACACAAACCCAAGCACAGGCGCTGCTGCTCTTGCTGCTGTAGGTGTTGCACTTGCTGGTGCTGCTGTAGTTGCTACTAAGAAGAGAAAGTAATCTGTAATTCAGATAATTCTTACTTAGAATAATTAAAGACCTGTCTTTCGGGACGGGTCTTTTTTATTGCTTTTTTATCGAGGTAGTGGTATAATTGATCTATAAACTGCGGAGGTGTTTTTTTATGCGTATAGTTTTTGATGATATTAAAGAGAGTCTTGCACCGAATTTCAAGGGCGGCGAGAAAAGCTTTGCAAGCAGGGTCTATTCTGACGGAAAGAACAAGATGATGAAAGGCAGGCTCGTGCCGGGGGCTTCTATCGGTCTGCACAGACATGAGGGCAACTGCGAGATGATATATGTTCTTGAGGGCAGTGGCAAAATGCTTTATGACGGCGGTGAGGAAAGACTGTCGGCAGGAGATTTCCATTACTGCCCAGACGGTCATGAGCATAGCTTTATCAATGACGGCGACAGCGACCTTGTGTTTATTGCAGTTGTGCCAGCTCAGTAGATTTTTGCAGCTTTGTATCTGTGAAATAGTGGGTCAAAATGGCTTTGTAGTCTGAGCCTTTTTCTGCCATGGCGTTTGCACCGTACTGGCTCATTCCTACGAGGTGTCCGAAGCCGTGAGAGGTGAAAGTGAATTTTGTGTTGGCAAAGGTGAACTCGAAACATGGCGAGGAGATATCAAGGATATCGCAGAATGTGTTGGGCTGGATATCATAGCCACAGACGGTCAGGTTCGTTACATAGCCTATGCCGTCTGTTTTTGTTTTGAGCCAACTATCAGCATTGGCGAGGGGAGTGAAATTAATATTGGGGAAGCGGTCAAGAAGCTTGTCTTGAAATTCCTTGGCGGTGAGCGTCTGGGTACATTCTGTGGTGACAAGGTCTTTGTCAGCGGAGCTGTCTACTGACAGAAGATATGGGATATCCTCTCCCCATGCGTTTTTGGCGGATTGGGTATGACCGTTTGAAGCAGCGTGAAAGGCGACGATTATCGGTTCGCCGTCATATGTGAGAATTTTGTTTTCCACTGACTGCACGGCTGACTTTACCTTTTTGTATGCCTTTTCATAGTCGCTGCCGTAATATTCTTTGGCGGCTTTCCGGGTGAAAAAGCTTTGGTATAGGCTGGCGTCGTCGCTGATGAGTGCGCCTTTTAAGGCGGGAGTAGGCGACTGGGCTTCGGAGAGCTGTCGGCGGCATATGTAGGTATGGGCGAGGACGGCTTGCGCTTTCAGGGCTTCTTCGTCAAATTCCGCAGGCATTTGTGCAAGCACTGAGCCTATCATATATTCTTCAAGGGTGAAGTCTTCGGTCTTGCCGCTTTCGGTGAAATATACGGCTATTTTTTCTTTTTCTGCAAATGCAGGTTTCGATGCGGACTCGTTTGGACGAAGAAATACTATGGTCGGTATTATTGTAAGGATAACAGCAAATACTGCCATTATCTGTATCAGGTCTTTCATATGGTTTGTCCTTTCTTTTTTGGGGTACTATATTATATTCATGCAGTGGAGCAAATATTCATACAGGGCGAATTTTTGTACTGCAAATTTTAAAATGGCGGAGATATGCGGTTTTGATTTGACAGGTTATCTTAATACTTGACAAAAATCTGAAAAAGGTGTATAATATAACTTATATTTATAATCTACTTGAAAGCGAGATGATCTATTCAATGATAAATAATGCAGCAAGGTCGCTTTTATGCGAACAGTTTATAGCAAACAATACTATTGACCCTAAGCTTTATGACAGATATGTGGTAAAAAGAGGACTTAGAAACTCTGACGGTACAGGTGTTATGGCTGGTCTTACTAATATCTGTAACGTACACGGATATGTGGTAAACGAGGGTGAGAAATTTCCTATTCAAGGTCAGCTTATCTTCCGTGGATACAACATCAATGATCTGGTGTCCAACGCTCAGAAGGAGAACCGTTTTGGTTATGAGGAGATAGTTTATCTTCTTCTTATGGGCGATCTGCCTAACAGGGAGGAGCTTACTGCGTTCAAGGGAATGATGGCTGAAAACAGACCTCTCCCTGACAACTTCTTTGAGGACATGATACTTAAAGCTCCGTCAAAGAACATCATGAATAAAATGGCGAGAGCAATTCTGGCTCTTTACTCTTATGACGATAACCCTGAGAATCGCTCGCCTGAGTATGAAATGGCTACGGCTATCTCTATAATCTCTAAATTGCCTAACATCATGGTTTCGGCTTATCAGGTAAAGAAGCGTTGCTATGACGGTGAAAGCTTGTTCATGCACCCTCTGATACCTACACATTCTACTGCGGAGATGATACTGTCGGCACTGCGTCCGGACAGACAGTTCACTGAGGAAGAGGCTAAGATACTTGATCTGTTACTTATGCTCCACGCTGAGCATGGCGGAGGAAATAACTCGACTTTTGCCTGCCGTGTGCTTACATCTTCCGGAACGGATCCTTATTCAGCATACTCTGCGGCTATCGGTTCACTGAAAGGTCCGCGTCATGGTGGCGCTAACCTTAAGGTGGCGGCAATGCACCAGTGCATAAAGGACAACGTTCAGAACTGGGAGGACGAGGGCGAGATCGCTGATTTCCTCACAAAGATACTCAACAAGGAAGCTTTTGACCACACAGGTCTTGTTTATGGCATGGGTCACGCTGTTTACACATTGTCTGACCCTAGAGCTGTCATACTCAGAGAGAATGCCAAGAAAATGGCTGAGAACACTGAGTTTGAGAGAGAATACAAGCTTCTTGAAGCGGTGGAAAGACTTACTCCTGAGCTGTTCAAGAAGGTCAAGGGCAGTGACAAGGCGATGTGCGCTAACGTTGATATGTACTCGGGCTTTGTTTACAGTATGCTGGGTATCCCTGAGGATCTTTACACGCCTATGTTTGCTGTTTCAAGAATGGCAGGCTGGTGCGCACACAGATTTGAAGAGCTTGTAACAGGCAAGAGGATAATCCGTCCTGCATACAAGGCTATCTCAGGTGAGAAAAAGTATATCCCATTGGACGAAAGATAAGCAAAATAATTTTTACCTGTTCCTAATGGACGGAAAAAGGCTTGAAATATTTTTGTGTATATGATATAATAGAATCGGGTATATGCCCGGTTCTATTTTTTTTATTTGGTGTATCAGGAGGGATCGCTTGAAAAATCTTAAATTGGCTGCTGTTTGTCTTTCTTGTCTTACTATGACAGGCTGTTCGGCACTGAATTTTTCTGTTGAGGGGCTTATAAACGCCCCGAAGCTTACCTCTGAGCAAAGCGAGATACATCAGGCGCTTATCGAGAGCGTGGGCAGTAATATAACTCTGAAATATCCTAAAAACGGTGAATACCGCTCGGCTTATGTTATCGCAAATATCGACGATGAGCCTACGGACGAGGCTATGGTCTTCTATGAGTACACTTCAAACGGATCTGAGGAGGACGGCTTGAGGGTGAACATTCTCGACAAGGACGAGGACGGCAAGTGGTATTCTGTGAAAGAGCTTGCGGGCGCAGGTACGGACATAGATCAGGTCATTATCTCGCCTATGGGAAGCAATAACCAGACGGACGTTTTTGTAGGATATCAAAATCTTACTAATGATGAAAAGACTATGGAGATATACAGCTATACCGACGGAGATTTCAAGCGTGTGGCGCTTGATACTTATTCGGTGCTGGAGCCTTTGGATATAAACAATGATGGTTATATAGAGCTTATCACAATTCAGAGAAGCACCAATAATGATACAGGTGTGGTGACGGCAAAGGCTTCTATGCTCAACATGAAAAACAATGAGATAACCCGTGGCGAGAACGTTGATATGTGCGATAATGTGACTTCTTATGTGTCATCAAAGACGGGAATGCTTGACAGCGGCAGGCGTGCTATTTTTATTGACGGACTGACTGCTGACGGAAAATTGCAGACGGAGATAATATACTACAGATATTCGGGGCTTCAAAATCCTATGCAGCTTAGAAGCGAAAAGCTGCTGCCTTTATGCACAAGACCAGCAGGCTACTACAGTGAGGACATGGACGGCGACGGAGATGTGGAGATACCGTCAACTTCGCCTATGGTGGGTTATGAAAACGCTGTGGCAGACGAAATGCTCTATATGACTACATGGAGCGTTTATGAGGATTTTTATGATCTGAAAACAAAATACACAGGCTATTATGCCATATCTGACGGATATTTTGTAACGTTCCCAAAACGCTGGAACAGTTCTGTTACGGTGAAAAAGGACAGCGACACAAACGAGCTTGTTTTCTATAAATACACGGGAGATATAAACGAGAGCAACGAGGAGATAATGCGTATCGCTGTGTCTTCAAAGAATGATTCGGAGGATTATATCTCTGACGGATATGAGCTTATCGACAGCAAGGGTCAGCTTGATTATTTTGTGAAGCTTCCTCTTGACAGGCGTGAAAAGCTCATACCGACTATTGACGAAATTCAGAATAATTTTTACATAATAAACTGATCTTGGAGAGGAGTAAATGTAATGAAAAGAGTTTTGGTTTGCGAGGACGAAGATTCAATTAGAGAATTTGTGGTCATAAACCTTGTAAGAAGCGGTTACGAGGTAGTTGACGTAAACTGCGGTGAGGACGCTCTCAAAGCCTATGATGAAAAGGACGGCGGTTTTGACGTTGCTCTGCTTGATATTATGATGCCCGGCATCGACGGAATGCAGGTGTGCAAGAAGATAAGAGAGAAAAGCAACACTATCGGCATTATCATGCTTTCGGCAAAATCACAGGAAATGGATAAGATATCATGCCTTATGAGCGGTGCTGACGATTATATCACAAAGCCGTTCTCTATTTCTGAGCTTATTGCAAGAGTTGACGCTGTTTGCAGGCGTGTAAATCGTTCAGGCTCTAAGCCTGAGGAGGCTTCACAGATAGTTTCAGGTCCATTTACGCTTAATCTTAAGAGCAGAACTGTTTTCAAGAACGGTGAGCAGATAGACCTTACACAGGTGGAGTATCAGATAATGGAGTATTTCTTCAAAAATCAGAATACTGCACTTGACCGTTCAAGTATACTCAATCACATATGGGGCGAGAGCTATTACGGCGACGATAAGATAGTGGACGTGAATATCAGAAGAATAAGAATGAAGATAGAGGACGAGCCTTCTAATCCTAAGTATATCCTTACTATATGGGGCTTTGGCTACAAGTGGGCAGGCGGCTCTAACTGAGCTGTGAAAACATGATGAACGGAGTTTTTATCAGTTGAGCGGAAAAAAAAGAAAAAGCGGCAGACTCAGTATCACACAGCACTGGCTGAGGAACAACCTCGGGGTGGTCGTGGGAATACTTGTGGTGCTTGAAATACTGCTTATCGTGGTGGTGAGAAATTATTACTACAGCTCCACAAGGCAGTATCTTACATCTAAAATGAAGATAGTCACCACGGCGGTAGTGAACGCTTCAGGTGACGAGCAGACTAACTATAATTCTCAGATACGCTCCCTTGTGGAAAGCTATGACGAGAAAGACAAGATAGAGCTTATGGCTATCAAGACCGACGGTGAGGTCGATGTTACATCATCAGGCTTCTCTCCCTCGGAGAATGACAACATGACCGATTATGAGGACGCAAAGAAGTCCGACACGGGAATAGGCACACAGATATATGAGCTGTCAACAGGGGAAAAGGTCATGGCGATAACATCAGTCATATCCCCGAAGGGAAGCGAATATGAAGCACTGAGAATGTTGTCTTCCATGAAAAATATCGACCATCAGATCTTTATTATGTCTATGATAATCACGGCTATCGTTGTGGCTGTCATAATGCTCATGTTTTTCTCGGGAATGTTTTTTATCAAATCTATTGTTTTGCCTATAAGAAGCATAAATAGCATAACAAGGCGGTATGCTACGGGAGATTTCAGCGAACGTCTTGAAAAGAAACGAAATGACGAGCTTGGCGAGCTTTGCGACTCTATCAACTACATGGCGCAGGAGCTTTCTAATACGGAACAGATGAAGAATGAGTTCATATCTTCTGTATCCCATGAGCTGAGAACTCCGCTTACCGCTATAAGGGGCTGGACGGAAACTGTTACCAGTATGTATGAGGACAAGGAAACCTTCAAGAAGGGTATGAGGGTCATCACAAGTGAGACGGAGAGGCTTTCGCAAATGGTTGAGGAGCTTCTTGACTTTTCGAGGATACAGGACAACAGACTCACGCTTATTATGGATACAATAGATATTCTTGCGGAGCTTGGGGAAACTGTGCTTATCTATCAGGAGAGAGCCAAGGCGCTTGGTATAACACTCAATTACTACGAGCCGAAAATGCTGCCGTTTGTTTACGGCGACAAGAACAGGCTTCGTCAGGTATTCATAAATATTGTGGACAACGCTATCAAATACTCCAACAAGGGCGACACTGTATCGGTGGAGGCTTATGAGGAGGACAATGAGGTATGTATTTCCATTTCCGACACCGGTATGGGAATATCAAAGGATGACCTGCCAAAGGTCAAGACGAAATTCTTTAAGGCAAACCACACAAGACGTGGTTCGGGAATAGGTCTTGCGGTGGCAGACGAGATCATTCAGCGGCATGGCGGTACGCTGGAGATAAACAGTGAGCAGGGAGTAGGTACAACAGTGATGATAACGCTCCCTTGTATCGAGCAGAAGAAAAAGCCTGACAACCAGGCAACTGTAGACGTGGAGCTTATTTCTTCTGAGCCTATCGAAAACAACGACAACGTGCAGTAGACGCACACACCGCCTTGAAAGGAAAGAAAATGAGCAGTAAAGCACAAAGCAAGGAAAAATTCAAGTCAAAGATCGGCGGACAGGCTGTTATCGAGGGCGTTATGATGCGTGGCATCCACAAGGCGGCTATGGCTTGCCGCCTGCCTGACGGCACCATAGACCTGGAGGAGTGGGCGATAAAAGGCGGAAAAGATACGCCTTGGTATAGGAAAACGCCTTTTGTGAGGGGCATTTTCAGCTTCCTTACTTCTCTTATAGACGGTTACAAGTGCCTTACAAGGTCGGCTGAGAAGCAGATGACGGAGGAAGATGAGGAGGAGCAGACCAAGTTTGAACAGTGGCTGGACGATAAGCTGGGGGACAAGCTCGGTCCTATCATCACGGCGATATCTATGGTGCTGGGTGTGGGTCTGGCGATATTGCTGTTTATGTATCTGCCGTCGCTGGTGTCTAAATTCATAAGCAAGTTCATTGACCTGTCGGCTTTTGGAAAGAATCTTATCGAGGGTATTTTGAAGATAGCTATTTTCATTGGCTACACGGCTTTGACTGCTCTTACTAAGGATATCAGGCGTACATATGAATATCACGGTGCTGAACACAAGACTATCGCTTGCTATGAGCATGAAGAAGAGCTGACGGTTGAGAATGTGAAGAAATACACACGTTTTCACCCTCGATGCGGAACGAGCTTTATTTTCCTTGTGCTGTTCATAAGCATTTTTGTAAACACAATATTCAGAGTATCATGGGCAAGCATTTTGCTGAGAGTTGTTATAAAGATAGCGCTTCTGCCTATCGTTACGGGTATTGCTTACGAGCTTATAAGGCTTGCGGGAAAATATGACAATATTTTCACTAAGATAATCTCTGCACCGGGTCTGTGGATACAGAGGATAACTACAAGCGAGCCTGATGAAAGTCAGATAGAATGTGCTATAGCGGCACTAAAGGCTTGTATACCTGAAAATAAGGAAGATGACAAATGGTAAGGAAAGAACTGTTTGATAAATGTGTGGGACTGCTTGAGGAGAGCGGTCTTGGCGAGAACGCTGCTTGCGAGGTCACATGGGTGTTTGAAGATGTGGCTGAGGGGGATGATATCACTCCTGAGCAGGAAAAACGTATAAGCGACATTGTCACACGTCGCTGTGAGGGCTATCCTTTGCAGTATCTCCTTGGACAGTGGGAGTTTTATGGTCTGCCTTTCAAGGTGGGCGAGGGCGTGCTGATACCACGTCAGGACACGGAAACTATTGTTGACACGGCTTTGAAGATGTTTGCAGGCAAGAAGGATATCACTGTTATAGACCTTTGTTCAGGCTCGGGGTGCATTGGTATCACCCTTGAAAGGAAGCTTGACTGCGGTCGGGCAGTGTGTGTGGAGAAGTCTGAAAAGGCGGCAGAGTATCTCCGTGAGAATATAAGTCTGAACGGCTCGGGGGCTGAGATAGTCATGGGCGACGTTACAGACGAAAAGCTTGTGGAGGATATGCCTGAGGCTGACCTTATAGTGTGCAATCCCCCTTATCTCACAACAGAGGACATGGACGCTTTACAGCGTGAGGTCACTTTTGAGCCTGCGGAAGCTCTTTTCGGCGGTGAGGACGGCTTGGACTTCTATCGTGAGATAGTTCGCAAGTGGAAGAAAAAACTTAAAAGCGGCGGCGTTATGCTCTTTGAGATCGGTATCGGTCAGGAGGACGAAGTAATGCGACTGATGATACAGCACGGCTTTAAGAACGTGAGATGCAGGAAAGACTTGTGCGGTGTTTACCGCTGTGTTTCGGGCATTTATGAGAAATAGTACGAAAATTTGTACAGATAGATAAATTGCGGTTACTGTACAGACAAACGGACAGTTAGTGTGATATGATATAGATACGGATAAAACACCGATAAGATAGGGAGGTCATATAAAATGGCGATAGACAAGAAGAAAAAAGATGCCGTTAAGACGGTAGTAAAAATAACAGACGCAGAGGAAAAGAAAAAGGCTCTTGACACAGCGATAGCATATATTGAAAAGCAGTTCGGCAAGGGTGCGATCATGAAGCTTGGCGAGGCTAAGGCTATGGATATCGAGGCTATACCGACAGGCTCAATGACCCTTGATATGGCGCTTGGTATTGGAGGAGTGCCGAGAGGAAGAATTATTGAGATATACGGACCTGAGTCATCAGGTAAGACAACGGTCGCACTTCATGTTATCGCAGAAACGCAGAAAATGGGCGGTGAGGTAGCTTTTATCGACGTTGAGCATGCTCTTGACCCTGTTTATGCAGGTCAGCTTGGCGTTGATATCGACAATATGCTTGTTTCTCAGCCTGACAGCGGTGAGCAGGCTTTGGAGATAGCCGAGGCTCTGGCTCGTTCGGGTGCTATCGACTGTATCGTTATCGACTCTGTTGCGGCTATGGTAACAAAATCTGAGATAGACGGCGAAATGGGCGACACTCACGTTGGTCAGCTTGCAAGACTTATGTCTCAGGCTATGAGAAAGCTCACTTCTGTTATCGCAAAGTCCAATACAACGGCTATATTTATCAATCAGGTCCGTGAGAAGATAGGCGTTATGTACGGAAACCCTGAAACTACTCCAGGTGGACGTGCACTGAAATTCTATGCGTCTGTAAGAATAGAGGTCAGACGTGGAGAGCAGATAAAGAACGGCTCTGAGGTCATTGGTAACAGAACAAAGTGCAAGGTGGTAAAGAACAAGGTAGCACCGCCGTTCAAGGAGTGCGAGTTTGATATCATGTACGGCAAGGGTATCTCCCGTGTGGGCGAGGTGCTTGACATGGCGGTAGACCTTGATATCGTTAAGAAGGGCGGAGCTTGGTTCAGCTACAATGATATGAAGCTTGGTCAGGGACGTGACAACGCTAAGGAGTTCCTGCTGAACAATCCTGATATCATGGGCGAGATAGAAGCCAAGATAAAGGAACATCAGGCGGAGCTTGTGCTTGCGGCGCAGAAAGATAAAAAGGCCAAGAAGCTTGAAGAAAAGGCTAACGCAGGTGCGGCGGCTCAGAGTGCAAATGAGGATATGGCTGCTGACAAGCCTGAGAAGAAGATACGCAAGGCGGCAAGCGACAAGTCTGTTGTGGCAAAGCCTGAGGAGGACTTCGAGGAGTTCGCTCCTGTGGACATAAGCGAGCTTGGTGACTGATAAATGCTTAAAATAACGGGCGTTTCAAAATACAAGGGCAGCACATACATGATAGAGTTTGAGGAGGGCGAAACGGCTTTCCTCAACTACGAGATAGTGTCTGCCTATGGTCTGAGAGCAGGGCTTGATATGCCTGAGTCTGCTTGGGAGAAGATAGTTTTTGACAACGAGTTCAGAAAGGCTAAGGAAAGGGCTTTGTATCTCCTTGATTACAGGGACTATTCCTATGTGGAGCTTTATAAGAAGCTTGAAAAGAATTACAGCGAGGAGATATGCGACGCTGTAATGGATAAGATGCTGGAGCTTGGGACGGTCAATGACAGGCGGTATGCTCAGGGGCTTGCGAGGACTTATGTGGAAGTGCGTAAATACGGATATTACCGTGCTTATCAGCAGATGAGACAGAAAGGGCTTACGAAGCCTATAATAGAGGAAGCTCTGGAGGAATACAGCGAGGGTACATACGAGCGGCTGTATGAGCTTGTGGAGCGAAAGTATCTCAGATATCTTGACGGAGAAAAGGGTGACATAAAGGTAAAAAACGCCCTTGTGCGTTTGGGGTATTCATACGACATAATAAAAGAGGTGCTTGCTGACATAAAACAGGAGTACGGCGACGAATAAAGGAGCAAAGAATGAAAAAGATCATTTTTGCGGTGGCTATACTGAGTGCGGCGGTCATGACAGGCTGTTCGCTGAGCTTTGATGGCACAGACAGCTCTCAGCCTGCGGAAAATGTTCAGGGCAGTGAGAACGCTGTGACAACGCAGGGAACTGATACGGAAAGCGAACAAGCCGCTGACCCGCTTGAAGAAGCAAAGGACGTTGCGGCAATGTATCTTAAAGCCGCAAACGCTGAGTTTGACCAATCAATGGTAAAGCTTATGACAGACGATTATGCCGCTGACTATGAATATATGAAAAAGAACATGGGCGGCGACAATGAATACGGTGAGGACGAGCAGATAAGCGGAGTAAGATATAGCTTTGACAAGGATAAGTGCGGCTTTATCGACAAGGTGAACATCTCGGAGGAGTATTCAAAGGCGGCGGAGCTTTATGTGACCATAGCTTATGACAGCTCTGAGGGAGAGGTCACGTCATCGCAGTATATTCTTATGGTGCTTGACAAGGACAATGATTGGAAAGTTTGCTTTGCAGGCTCAAAGGCGCAGGCGTATGCAGACGGAATTATAACTGACGAAAACTCGGAAAAGGCAGAGGCTAACGCTCAGGCGGTATATGAGGCGGCAGAAAAGGCGGTCACGGAGCTTTCAAAAGACAAGAGCTACAAGTTTGAGTACATGAACTACATTTCCACAGAGACGGACAAGTTCATAGAAAAGATAAAGGAACAGCTTCCTGATGAGCTTAAGGATACATATTTCACTGTTTTTATTGATGAAGGAAAGCTTGATTATGTTGTTTGGTCGCAGGAAGCAGGGTCAGAGATAACTGTTACTTACCCTGAGAAGAAAAACTGACGGCGCAAAAGTGCTTGACAAAATAAATGGCGTGGTGTATAATATAGGTAACCACGAGATTGATTGTGTTCACAGTGACACCCAAAAGAAACCCCCGAAAGTTGCAGCTTTCGGGGGTTTCTTTTGGGATCATGCCGGACTTACTTTCTGTATGCTTTTGGCTTTGTGGAAATTTCATAAATATTTTGATTTTTGTCATACAATAGTGACTAAAAGGGCTTGACAAAACTGTGCAAAAGTGAGATAATAAGATAGATTATTGTGATACTTTATGCCGTCCGTTGGCGGTGTAGGATTGGAGATTTTTTCATGGCAACTAGAGTGGGAATGGTTTCTCTCGGATGTCCAAAAAATCAGGTGGACGCTGAGCATATGCTCTATGATCTGCGCAAAGAGGGTTTTCAGATAGTTTCTGACGCAGCCCTTTCTGATGTGGTCATTATAAATACCTGTGGATTTATCGAGTCGGCTAAACAGGAGGCTATAGACACTATACTTGAGTTCTGTACTCTCAAGCAGGAGGGCAGGATAAAGGCGGTAATAGCTACGGGCTGTCTTGCTGAAAGATACCGTGACGAAATGAAAAAGGAGATCCCTGAGCTTGACGCTGTTGTGGGAATAGGCTCTAACGGAAAAATTTGCGATATCATAAGAGAGATACTGCTGGATAAGCAGGCGGTCTGTTCTTATGGCGCAAAAACTGAGCTTTCCATGGAGGGCGGAAGAATTATTTCTACTGAGCCTTTCTATGCGTATATAAAGATAGCCGAGGGTTGCAGCAACAACTGCACTTACTGCGCTATCCCGTCTATAAGAGGAAAATACAGAAGCAGACGCATGGAGGATATCGTCAAGGAAGCCAGATGGCTGGCTGAGAACGGCGTGACGGAGCTTGTAGTTGTGGCGCAGGATACAACACGCTATGGCGAGGATATCTACGGCAAGTCTATGCTCCCTGAATTGCTCACGGCGCTTTGTGAGATAGACGGCTTCAAGTGGATAAGAACGCTTTATTGCTATCCTGAGAGGATAACGGACGAATTGCTGGACGTTATCGCTAAAGAGGACAAGCTTGTAAAGTATCTTGATATGCCTATACAGCACTGCGACAAGACCATACTTAAAAGAATGAACCGCCATGGGGACAGAGAGACCCTTACGGCGCTTATAAAGAAGATAAGAGAAAAGATACCGAACGTTACGCTGAGGACAACTCTTATTACAGGTTTCCCAGGGGAAACTGAGGAACAGTTCGAAGAGCTTTGCGAGTTTGTAAAGGAAATTCGCTTTGAAAGGCTCGGCTGTTTTGCTTACTCGCCTGAGGAGGGTACGCCTGCGGAGAAGTTTGAAGATCAGGTGCCTTTAAAGGACAGAGAGCGCAGAGCGGAGATAATAATGGAAGAACAGATGATTATTTCCGACAGCCTTAATGAGGCTGCTCTCGACAGCGAAGTCGAGGTGGTTTGCGAGGGCTTTGACAGATATGCTGAGTGTTACTACGGCAGAAGTCAGGCGGACGCACCTGAGATAGACGGAAAAATATTCTTCCTGAGCGAGGATAAAGTTAGGGTCGGCGAGTATGTCAAGGTAAAAATTGACGATACTATGGATTATGACCTTATCGGCTCAAAAATGTAGATGAAAGGAACTTGATATGAACCTGCCAAATAAACTTACAGTGCTTAGAGTAATATTGATACCGTTTTTCCTGCTGTTCGTGCTGCTTTTCAGGATACCGCATCACATGGTGTTTGCGCTTATCGTGTTCGCTGCGGCTTCAATTACAGACTGGTTTGACGGTAAGATAGCAAGAAAGCACAATCTTGTTACAACATTCGGAAAGTTTCTTGACCCGCTTGCAGACAAGCTTCTTGTTATGACGGCGCTTATCTGCTTCACATTTGAACGTTGGATAGACCCTGTTGCGGTGGTACTGATACTTGCGAGAGAGTTTATGGTAACGGGTCTTAGACTTGTTGTGGCAAGCGAGGGCGTTGTGGTCGCAGCAGGAATATGGGGCAAGCTGAAAACGGCTTTCACTATGGTTGCTCTTATCGCTATAATGGTTTTGCAGATCGTTAATCCTGCGGAAAAAGGCAGCCCTGACCTTAACTGGGAAACACCTGTGTTTATCGTAAACGAGATACTCATTTGGATTGCTGTTGTGCTGACAGTCATTTCTGGCGCAGTTTATCTCAAGGGATACTGGAAGTATATAGATTCGGGCAAATAATGTGGCCTGCTGACGTGTTGCGGCATATGATAACTTAATATATAAATGCGTATCAGCAAGAGTAGCTGTGAGGTAATTTTCAGAGAGGAGCCGTTTGGTGCAAGGCTTCAAGGACTTTCAGTGAAGTGCGGCTGACAGCAGGGAGCGAACAACGGCGAAAGCTTAGTATTCCTCTCCGTAGGGTCTGCGTTAAAGATATTAAGCTGTACAAAATTTTGTACAGAAAATCGGAGTGGGACCGTAGATCATAATCTGCCTCCGGAGTGGTGAAACGCCATTCCGGAGGTTTTTTCTTAGAAAGGGAGAGATAGATATGACGATTTTGGAAAACATAAAGCATGATATTCAGACTATAAAGGACAGAGATCCTGCGGCAACTAGCACGCTGGAGATCCTCACATATTCGGGGCTTCACGCTGTGGCTTTTTACAGGGTGTCGCACTGGTTCTATGTTCACAAGCACAAGGTCATCGCAAGATGTATTTCGCAGTTTGCAAGAATGTTGACAGGTATCGAGATACACCCAGGTGCTAAGATAGGCAAGGGTCTGCTTATCGACCACGGCTCGGGTGTTGTTATAGGTGAGACCGCTGAGATAGGCGATTACTGCCTGCTGTATCAGGGCTGTACCCTTGGCGGAACAGGTAAAGACCACGGTAAAAGACACCCGACCCTTGGAAACAATGTTATGGTAGGGTGCGGTGCAAAGGTGCTTGGACCATTCACTGTGGG